>Ga0364880_10009_pt2 | contig 123101 bp, 81 predicted proteins | sample ExccelJu500001D3_5_FD_206927 | JGI IMG/M metagenome (GOLD analysis project Ga0364880, IMG submission 206927) | Enriched cells from Trout Bog Lake Hypolimnion, Wisconsin, USA - BchlTB.July30.5000.01.D3 | ecosystem: Environmental > Aquatic > Freshwater > Lake > Hypolimnion/Profundal zone | place... | reverse complement strand
TGCCAGACGCTCCGGTTACTCCAACTCCAGTTACACCAATTGGCCCCTGTGCACCGGTCGGCCCTGTGACCCCATTCACTCCATCCAATCCGGATGGGCCGGTTGCTCCGATACCTGTAGCACCAGTCGAGCCCTGAGGGCCGGTAGCTCCATTTGAACCGGTTGGACCGGTTAAACCTGTAACGCCATTAATTCCTGATGGTCCAGTAACACCTGCACCTGTTACACCAATTGGTCCCTGAATGCCGGTTGGTCCCGTGACTCCATTCACTCCATCCAGTCCGGAGGGGCCGGTTGCGCCGATTCCAGTGGCTCCGGTCGAGCCCTGAGGTCCGGTAGCTCCATTTGAACCGGTTAAACCTGTAACACCATTAATTCCCGATGGTCCAGTAACACCTGCGCCTGTTACACCAATTGGACCCTGTGCACCGGTCGGCCCTGTGACTCCATCCAGTCCAGATGGGCCGGTGGCTCCGACACCTGTAACACCGGTCGAGCCCTGAGGGCCGGTAACTCCATTTGAACCAGTTGGACCGGTTAAACCTGTAACACCATTAATTCCTGATGGTCCAGTAACACCTGCACCTGTTACACCAATTGGTCCCTGTGCACCGGTCAGCCCTGTGACTCCATCCAGTCCAGATGGGCCGGTGGCTCCGAAACCTGTAACACCGGTCGAGCCCTGAGGGCCGGTAGCTCCGTTAGAACCGGTTGGACCGGTTAAACCAGCAACACCGTTAATGCCTGATGGCCCGGTCACACCCAAGCCCGTTGCTCCGATTGGACCCTGTGCACCAGTTGGTCCGGTTGCGCCATTCAAACCATCCAGTCCGGATGGGCCGGTTGCTCCGATACCAGCAGGGCCTTGCGGGCCTGTAACTCCGTTAGCTCCATCAGCACCAGAAGCACCGGTAGAGCCGGTTGGACCTGTATTACCATTAACTCCTGACGGCCCGGTTACACCTGCGCCTGTTACACCAATTGGACCCTGTACCCCGGTAGGTCCCGTGACTCCATTTGCCCCGTCCATTCCTGATGGACCAGTTGCTCCGATACCGGCAGGGCCTTGCGGGCCTGTTGCGCCGTTAGTTCCATCAGCACCAGAAGCACCGGTAGGGCCGGTTGAACCTGTATTACCATTAACTCCTGACGGCCCGGTTACACCTGCGCCTGTTACACCAATTGGACCCTGTACCCCGGTAGGTCCCGTGACTCCATTTGCCCCGTCCATTCCTGATGGACCAGTTGCTCCGATACCGGCAGGGCCTTGCGGGCCTGTTGCGCCGTTAGTTCCATCAGCACCAGAAGCACCGGTAGGGCCGGTCGAACCTGTATTACCATTAACTCCTGAGGGCCCGGTTACACCTGCGCCTGTTACACCAATTGGACCCTGTACCCCGGTAGGTCCCGTGACTCCGTTTGCTCCGTCTATTCCTGATGGACCAGTTGCTCCGATACCGGCAGGGCCTTGCGGGCCTGTAGCGCCGTTAGTTCCATCAGCACCAGAAGCACCGGTAGGGCCGGTTGAACCTATATTACCATTAACTCCTGAGGGCCCGGTTACACCTGCACCGGTTACTCCAATTGGCCCCTGGGGGCCGGTAGGCCCCGTGATTCCATTTGCTCCGGTTACTCCTGATGGACCAGTTACTCCGATACCGGCAGGGCCTTGCGGGCCCGTAGCCCCGTTAGTTCCATCAGCACCAGAAGCCCCGGTAGGGCCGGTTGGACCTGTATTACCATTAACTCCTGAGGGCCCGGTTACACCTGCACCGGTTACTCCAATTGGACCCTGGGGACCTGTAGGCCCCGTGACTCCGTTTGCTCCGTCTATTCCTGATGGACCAGTTGCTCCGATACCAGCAGGGCCTTGCGGGCCTGTTGCGCCGTTAGTTCCATCAGCGCCCGAAGCACCGGTAGGGCCGGTTAAACCAGTAACACCATTAATTCCTGAGGGTCCGGTTACTCCTGCACCAGTTACTCCAATTGGCCCCTGAGGGCCTGTAGGCCCCGTGATTCCATTTGCTCCGGTTACTCCTGATGGACCAGTTGCTCCGATACCGGCAGGGCCTTGCGGGCCCGTAGCGCCGTTAGTTCCATCGGCGCCCGAAGCCCCGGTAGGGCCGGCCGAACCAGTAGCACCATTAATACCATCAACACCTGAAGGACCTGTAGCTCCGCCACCAGAACCTGTTGCACCGGTTGGGCCATTCGAACCAGTTGCTCCGGTAAGTCCATCTAACCCATTTGATCCTGTTGGACCTGTGACACCTGTAACACCGTTAACGCCATCAGCACCAGATGCACCCGTAGGGCCGGTCGAACCGGTAGCCCCATTAATCCCATCAACACCTGAAGGCCCTGTTGCTCCACCTCCAGAACCTGTTGCACCGGTTGGGCCATTTAACCCATTTGATCCTGTTGGACCTGTGGCCCCGGTAACACCGTTAACGCCATCAGCACCAGATGCACCGCTAGGGCCGGTCGAACCGGTAGCACCATTAATTCCATCAACACCTGAAGGACCTGTAGCACCGCCACCAGAACCTGTTGCACCGGTAAGTCCATTTAACCCATTTGATCCTGTTGGACCTGTGCCCCCTGTAACTCCGTTAGCTCCATCAGCACCAGAAGCCCCGGTAGGGCCGGCCGAACCGGTAGCACCATTAATCCCATCAACACCTGAAGGACCTGTAGCTCCGCCACCAGAACCTGTTGCACCCGTTGGGCCATTTGAACCAGTTGCACCGGTAAGTCCATCTAACCCATTTAACCCATTTGATCCTGTTGGACCTGTAACACCGCTAACTCCATCAGCACCAGACGCACCCGTAGGGCCGGTCGAACCAGTAGCCCCATTAATCCCATCAACACCTGAAGGACCTGTTGCCCCGCCACCAGAACCTGTAGCACCGGTTGGGCCATTTGAACCAGTTGGTCCAGTCGTACCGGTTAACCCATTAAGACCGGTTGCACCTGTATTGCCAGTCAACCCGCTAATTCCCACGAGGCCCTGGGCTCCCGTTGCTCCGGTAGGTCCAAATAGCGACTGAGTTGTATAGCTACTGCCATTAGAAAGGGAAATAGTCAATGTGCCATTTCCATTGTTGGTGATATTCGCAATTCCAACACCGGTCGAGCCCGTTACACCTGTTGTTCCACGCACACCACTAGCACCAACCGCACCTATTGGTCCGGCCGGACCAATAATACCGGTCGGACCTGTCGGTCCTGTAGCTCCAGACGTGGCAGTTCCTCCTGCTCGTGCGGCATAAAGCGCATAAGGAACACTAACCAATTGTGTACTCCCCATGTTTAAATAATTGGTTCCTCCATTCACATCCATCTCCACTTCCATATACTTATTGCCGGTAGCCCAGTTAATAGAAGGAAAAGTGCCCAAAATCGCGTTACCATTACCCACATGAACCGTAAACAAGCCAAACTGATTGGTAACAACCGAATGAGTTTCCTGATAATCGGGAAAACCCGGATTTACGCCGTCATCTATGGTAATTCTCAGCGTAACGGTATGGTTCACAATAGGATTTCCTGATGCGTCCCGGGCAACAGCCTGATAATTCATCAACTGGGGCACCTGCGCGCTCATCCTCAATGAAACAAATATTGAAATCATTAAAGTAAATACGGTAGAATAGCGGCGATAATATCTCATACTCAATTCATGGCATTTATAACAATTCGATATCCAGGTTAAAGTTCACTCCCATAAGTCATTAATATTCGTTTGAACTCAAACACGTATCGAAATTAAATCCGATGCCCGATGTGTATCAGGCAAAAATAAATTGCTTGTGTGTTTACCTTCAATTATAATTCAAACAAAAAATCACACAAGCATTTAATATTCAGTTAATTACAATAAATATTTTGTGGTTCGATATCAGCAGATTATTGAGAACGTGCTTGCCTCCAATCACATTTCCTCCCAGTTTTGAGAGGCCATCTTACTCGGGTCGGAAAGCGAAGCATTTATTGGTTGATCAGGTGCCGTTCTATAAATTTTAAGCCGCCTCATTTCGCTATAATATCAGGAACCACGATTTCGCTCTGCTTAACGATACTCTTTTGCCCGAACGACAATGAATAACTCCTAAATGCCAAAAAGGTCGGACCAGCCCTGCAGAACATAAACATTTGCTCCTAATAACTGTATTTATATCTTCGCAGCCACAATTTTAAATTATGATCAATATCACATTACCCGATGGCTCAATAAGGCAGTATGACGCAGGTGTAACTGCTTATGATGTGGCGATGAGCATTAGCCCGGGTTTAGCTAAGAACGTTTTAAGTGCTGAGGTAAACGGACAAGTTTGGGATCTTACCAGACCAATAAGTTCTGACTCCAACATCAAACTACTCAAATGGGAAGATGAGTGGGGTAAGAAAACCTTTTGGCATAGCAGTGCTCACTTAATGGCAGAAGCCCTGGAAGCCATATTCCCGGGAGTTAAATTAGGGATAGGTCCTCCTATCGATGAAGGTTTTTACTACGACATCGATCTGGGCGACCGCAAACTCACAGAAGAAGAACTTACTGCACTCGAAGCCAAGATGAAGGAACTTGCAGCCAAGGACAGCAAATTCATTCGTAAAGACGTGTCTAAGTCAGATGCTGTGAAATACTTCACTGAAAAGGCTGACCCTTACAAACTTGAACTACTGGAAGGCCTTCAGGATGGTGAAATAACTTTTTACCAGCAAGGCAACTTCGTAGACCTTTGCCGTGGACCTCACATTCCTTCAACCGCCAATATCAAGGCCGTTAAACTTCTTAGCATTGCCGGAGCCTACTGGCGCGGAGATGAAAAGAACAAACAGCTAACCCGTATTTACGGTGTTACATTTCCTAAACAACAACAGTTGGACGAATACGTAAATCTGTTAGAAGAACGCAAAAAACGTGACCACCGCACCCTTGGTCGTGACCTCGAGATATTCACTTTTGATGACGAAGTAGGACCTGGCCTTCCTTTATGGCTACCCAAAGGTGCCGCCATCATCGAAAAGCTTGAGGCCCTCGCCAAGAAAAATGAGAACGACCAGGGCTATGTGAGGGTTAAAACACCGCATATCGCCAAAGAGGCACTCTATATCCGCAGTGGCCACTTACCGTATTACGCTGAATCCATGTTCCCTCCTATGGAACTGGACGGCGGAAAATACTATCTCAAGGCCATGAATTGCCCCCACCACCACAAGATATTTGGAGCCCTTCCCAAGTCTTACCGTGATATGCCATTACGCTTAGCAGAGTATGGAACCTGCTACCGTTATGAGCAAAGCGGTGAACTTTTCGGTTTGATGCGGGTTCGCTCACTTCAAATGAATGATGCTCACATTTACTGTACCAAAGAACAATTTGAAGAGGAATTCATGAAAGTGAACGACCTCTACGTTAAATACTTTAAGATATTCGGAATTGAGAAATACTCCATGCGCTTCTCAACCCACGAACCTTCCAAACTGGGCGCCAAATACATCAACAACCCCGAACTTTGGAAAGAGACCGAAAACATGGTTCGTAACGTACTCGTTAAGTCCGGCTTACCTTTCGTTGAAGTGGCCGACGAAGCAGCTTTCTACGGGCCCAAGATCGATATCCAGGTCTGGAGTGCCATTGGTAAAGAATTTACCCTGGCTACAAACCAGGTTGACTTTGCCCAAGCTGAAAGATTCGATCTCTATTTTACCAACGAAAAGAACGAAAAAGAACGCCCTTTGATCATCCACCGTGCGCCTCTTTCGACCCACGAACGTTTTATCGGCTTCCTGCTTGAGCATTATGCAGGTAAATTCCCTGTTTGGCTCGCTCCTGAACAAATTGCTATTCTTCCCATTTCAGACAAGTTCCTCGATTACGGAAAGGAAGTTCGCGATGAGTTGAAAAAGAACGGTTTTTCAGTAACCCTTGATGAACGCCCGGAAAAAATAGGCAAGAAGATACGCGATACGGAGATCAGAAAAGTACCTTACATGCTGGTTATCGGCGAAAAGGAAATGACTGATAAGGCAGTTGCCGTGCGCCGCCAGGGACAGGGTGACCAGGGAGTAAAATCACTGACCGACTTTGTTGCCCAGGTACTTTCCGAAGTGGCTGAATACAAATAAAAGGATGCCCTACCAAAATCGCTGAATTCCCTAAAGTCTTCAGCGATTTTGTTTTCAAAAAGCCCGAAAACGCAAAAAATCCGTTTCTCCGGAACATTTCGCTATCACCTAACGTTTGTGACAGCAACAAGCATTTGTTGATAAACATAACAATCCACATTGCCGGTTTACCATTAAAAATCATTTGGTAAACTGAATCAGGTTTTGCTATTTTTGTGGAACAAATAATTATCTAAACAAAAACAAGACAAATTTGGCAACCAGTCCTCGTCCCTTCAATCCCCGCTACGGCGGAAGAGCCCCGTTCAAAAGAGAACCCGAACACAGTATTAACGAAAGAGTAAAACATCAGGATATACGACTGGTTGGCGAAAACATCGTACCAGGCGTGTACACTACCCGTCAGGCGTTGGATATGGCTATAGAGCAAGGTCTTGACCTTGTTGAAATATCGCCCAATGCAGTTCCGCCTGTTTGCCGCATCATCGACTATAACAAGTTCCTTTACGAGAAAAAACGTAAAGAGAAGGAAATAAAGGCCCATGCTAAAAAGGTAGAGGTAAAAGAAATTCGCTTTACCCCGAATACCGATGAGCACGACGTTGAATTTAAGGCCAAGCATGCCGAAAGTTTCCTGAAAGAAGGTAACAAGGTCAGAACCTTTGTGATGTTCAAAGGCCGTGCTATCGTTTTCAAAGAACGTGGAGAGCTTTTGCTGCTTCAGTTTGCCGACAGGTTAAAAGAGTCTGCCATCGTTGAGCAACTCCCTACTCTGGAAGGCAAAAGAATGTTCATGACCCTGGCACCGAAAAGCAAAAAGAAGTAACCGTCCAAAAATCAGGAAACAACTCCCATCCCGGGTTGAAAACATATAAAAAGGCGCTTTATAGCGCCTTTTTTGCGCCCCGAACCCAGTCAGAACTTTACTTACAACCTTCGATTGTTTACCCACAATTTACCTGATTTTTAACTTTCGGTAATACCCTATTTGGATTTGTAGAAAGTATCTCTATATTTGCCGTCCCAAAAATTAAACAAATTTATGCCTAAACAAAAGACAAATTCCGGAGCCAAGAAGAGATTCAAAGTTACCGGATCAGGTAAGATAAAGCGCGCTAAAGCATTTAAGCGCCACCTGCTGGGCCGCAAGAGCAAGAAAAGAAAAGAAGAACTCAGCAAATCAACCATTGTGTTCAAGGGTGATGTGCATAGAGTGAAAATGATGCTCGGAATGGCTTAAATTATTTATCCCAGAAATCTGTCAACCTTAAAAAAACAAAGAAATGCCACGTTCAAGTAATGCAGTAGCTTCCAGAGCGAGAAGAAAGAAGATACTCAAAAAAGCAAAAGGATACTTCCTTAGCAGAAGTAATGTTTATACCGTAGCCAAAAACGCCGTTGAAAAAGCTGGTGTATATAGCTACATAGGCCGTAAACTCAAGAAAAGAGATTACCGCGGTATCTGGATCACCCGTATCAACGCGGCTGTTCGCCAGGAAGGTCTTACCTACTCTAAGTTCATCAACAAGTTGGCTTCTGCTAACATCGATTTGAACAGAAAAGTATTGGCCGACTTAGCCCTCAATGATCCGGCTGCTTTCAAAGCGGTTGTTGCCAAGGTAAAATAGTTAACACCTCACCATACCCGAAAAGGTCGTCCGAAAGGCGACCTTTTTTAGTTTCCTTCAGCTTACATCAAAGAATATCTGCTGCTTCTCCCAAAACCTCAAACTGTCATTCCCATTGGTGTAAACCAGCTCATATCCGTCGGGCACCCAATCACCCCAATAAGTTACCAATCTAGTGCCCCTTGGCATCTGAGATAGTTTCCTGGTCACATCTTTTTGGTAATCCTCAAACAGTTTTGTGTTCAATGGTATCGAGTCATCTATCGCATGGTTCGATTCAGTATTTTCAAAGAACGAATTATAAAAGAAAAATGCTTCGTAATTACTAAAGTCAACTTCAGTAACATTGGCATGAATGAATGTTACATTGTTTAGTTGATAATGCCGGGCAACCTCCTCCGCCATCACACAAAGATTCTTTCTTTGTTCCACCCCGGTAAAAACGCCATTAGTAGCTGCGGCCCCAATGATGCAAAACTTACCAATTCCCGAGCCGATATCCAGCACTTTTGCTCCGGGCCTGTCCACAAGGAATTTAGCTGCACGTTTAGCGATAGCCGCAGGCGCCCAATGCCGGCCAGCCAGGCGTCTTATATCGTGAGGAAATTGACTGTCGAAATCTTTGTCGGTAAGTGACCTAATGTTGAATGCCTTACTTTTCATCTTCTGCATCAACATTCATTATTCAATATTCGTTAGTCGACATTCAGAAACGCCATTACAACCCTTTCAAGCTCTCTTCATCTCCTTTCTTCGCCACCACATAATCACCCATTACCAGGTAATCCATATCGGCTAAAGAGAAACTGCGGATGCCGTCATACGGCGAGCAAACTATAGGCTCTCCACGAATGTTGAACGAAGTGTTGACCAGCACCGAATAACCCGTCTCATCTTTGAAAGCTTTCAATAGCTCGCGCATCTCCGGATTCTCCGTTTCATTCACTGTTTGTATCCTCACGGACTTATCTACGTGCGTAATCGCCGGCAAAAGATCCAGGTATTCGGGAAGCACGTTATATACCAGCAACATGTATGGATTCGGATAAGCACAGTCAAAATACTTGCCACAATCTTCTTCCAAAACGATAGCCGCAAATGGCCTGAATGGCTCGCGGAACTTTACCCGGGCATTCAACACTTCTTTCATGTCCTTCACTAGTGGTGAACCTATGATACTGCGGTTACCCAAAGCACGTGGACCAAACTCCATCTTGCCCTGGAACCAGCCCAATATTTTACCCTCAGCCAGTTTCTTAGCAGCAAACTTAGTGGCATGGGTCTTGGTCTTTACATAAGGCAGGTCGAACTGCTTTAACGCGGCTTCATAATCTGCATCGGTATATCCGTTACCCAAAAAGGCTGTGTCCATCACGTATCTTTTGGGTTGGTTCAACTCCTGGTGATAATACAGCAGTGCACTTCCTAATGAAGTTCCCGAATCACCGGCGGCCGGTTGAATAAATATATTCTTAAATATCTCGTACTTGGCTATCAAACCATTGGTAACACTGTTCAGTCCTACTCCGCCGGCAATACAAAGATTCTCGCTTTTGGTCTTCTCTCTCAGCTTGCGCGCCATGTGCAAAATAACGTCTTCCACCACATGTTGTGCAGCAGCAGCCACGTTCAACTCTTTATCAGTCCAATCCTTGCCTTCGGTTTTAGAAGGGCCAAACAAGTCTGTAAACTTTTTCGTTACAGGTGTTTTGCGAGTATAGTGGTAACAGAAATAACTCATATCCAGCTTAAAGCCGCCTTCGTCGGTCAGCGTTATCAGCTTCTTCATTTTGTCATACTCCTCGCTGTCGTGCTTTCCGTATGAGGCCAACCCCATCAATTTACCCGGACCCTCTATGAGTTTAAACCCAAGGTGGCGACTTACCGCCTGGTAGAACGCACCTAACGAATAAGGTGTATCCACCGTGCTCAGCTTGGTAATCTTATTGCCTTTACCGTAAGCCGTCATACTGGTGGTCCACTCACCGGCACCATCTATCGTTAAAATTGCTGATTCTTCAAACGGCGATGGATAAAACGCACTGGCCGCATGGCACATGTGGTGCTCCAGCATGTGGAATTTAAACTTGGTTGGGCGCGAAGTTGGAAAAGCCTTCTTCAACGTTTCAGGCAGCTTTTTCATATCACCCAGGTAATTCAACATCCCCAGGTTCTCTTCTACCGTAAAACTGCTTTGCTCTCTCAACAAAATAGGCAGCTTGTCCCAAAACTTAAAAAAAAATACCGGCACCTTCGAATACGAGATCGATGGCTTCCAGAAAAACGTGATATGGTCAATATCCGCCAGGTCGATCTTCGCAACCCGCATACATTCTTCAATCGATTTCAGTGGCACTCCGCCATAATGTTTCTTGCGCGTCAATCGCTCCTCTTCTACCGCAAATATGATCTTGCCATCAATGATAAGACTGGCCGATGAATCATGTCCGTAACAGTTAAAACCAAGTATTGTCATCCCTAATTTGTTTATCTATCGTTAAAACTACTTTCCTTTCTTACCATCTATTGCCGCCTGTAAATTGTTTTTAGCCAATTGACTGTTCGGACTTAATGCTACTGCCTTTTTACCTGCGGCAATGGCATTATCATAATCGTGCAGCATGTTGTATGCACTGCAAATGTTATTGTAAGCCAGGTCGTAATCCGGTTTTAGTTTCAAAGCTTGCTCACAAGCATGAACACAATCCAGGTAACGGCCTTCGTTGTAATAGGCCAGGCTCAGATTTAAATAATTCTCCGGCGATGGCTTTTGCTTCGCTGCGCTTTCAGCATTCGCCAACCGGTTCTTGGCATCGAGCGAAAGTGCCAGGTTGTTTTTGGCCTGCTGATTGGCCGGGTTGATCTCTATCGCCTTTCTTCCGGCAGCAATAGCATTATCCCAATCGTGCAGCATGTTGTAAGCACTGCATATATTGTTGTAAGCCGCATCATATTTCGGGTTGATACGGGCGGCCTCCTGTGCGGCATGCACACAGTCAAGGTAACGGCTGTTGTTGTAATAAACCAAACTCAGGTTCAGATAATTTTCGGCGGTCGGGTTTTGCTTCGCGGTCTTTTCAGCGCTTTCTATCCTGTCTCTAACGCTGGTGTTTAATTCAGCATCAAATCTCAGCAGGTCCACATGTCGCGGGCTCAATGCAAGTCCTTTCTTGATCATGGCTTGCGCCTCAGGAATCCGGTTGTTATTCTTCAACATGATGGCATAATAAAAATAGCAATTCGGGTTTTGCGAGTTGAGCGACAAAGCATATTTAAAGTTCTTCTCACTCTCTACCGGGTTATTCTGGACGCTGTAGATAACCCCGAGGTTGACGTATATGTACGAGTAATACGGCCATTCGGTTTTGGCGAGATTGTAATACTCCATCGCTCCTTTATAATCACCTTTGCCCATCAGCACCAATCCGTAATTCATTAGGCCCCGGCCATTGTGCGGGCTCTTGACTGTCACGTCTTTCCAAAGCAAGGCTTCATCGCTCCATATTTTTGAGCGCTCCCTTACTCCGTAAGTATGAGCACACAAAAACAAGCCAATACCCATGTAAATAACAGGTCGGCCAAAGAAAAATGCGCCTATCGCTTCTTCGTATTTTTTATACAATAAAAACAAGGCCCAAACAAAGGCCATCGTTAATCCGATATATGGAAAAAATACGCGGTGGTCGTTCAATACTTCCGAAAAAGGAACTACGCTTGAAGTAGGCACCAGTGCCAGGTAGAACCACAAAATACCCAAAGTGATTGGGCGCGATTTTCTTTCAAGCGAAGCCCATGCCGCCAGTCCTAGCGTAAGGAGTATAAAGAAGGTTCCGATAATGACCCGGTGGTCAAAAATACTGGTGATAAGTCCCCAATCTGTATCAGCTGAAAGGTCGAAAGGGAAAAAGTAATTACTCACATAATGTACCATTACAAAGGTCTCGGTCTTCATGTAAGCCCAGCGGTCAGTTCCCCCCAGCGAATGTGTATCGGGGGTTTGCAGTTGCGAAAACACGAACAAGCCAATGGCCAGTAAAAAAGCAGGTAAAACCTTGGCAAATATTTTAAGGTCGGTTTTAATATCCAGCGCTTGTTTAATGCTTTTGTCCTCTTCAAACAAGTACAGGTAAACAAACAATATAGGGGCCACCATAACAGTGGGCTCTTTGATCATAAAACCAATAAACATAGGTATCAGGTACAACCAATACCTCCACATCCCTTTAATATACAAGAACGCACAAATGGTTATCATGATCAGCAATGTTGAATCAGAATCTGACCGTGAAATGATGTAGTTAATGGTTTCTGCATTCCCGGTATGTAACATAAATACCGCGGTGGTAAGCAGGGCTATATAACGGTTCAGGTCATTCTTAAATGCCAGGTCGTATATCTTCAGCGCAAACAGATAAATAAAGAAAGCCAGAATGAGGTAATCAATAAAAATATGGACATGATAGTAATAAGGGATAGGGTCAGATTTTGTGTTGCAGGGCCCTTTACCAAACCCGTGTAAAAACTCGGTAAAGTGAATACTATCCCGTCTTACTCCATCTCCGGCCCGCATGCATTCACCCTTGCTGCCAATCCAGCAATCAATGGCATCGAGGGTAGAAATGCCCGGCCTCCAGGCCTGGTTAGCAGGGAGCGAACTGAACGTTGTTGCGTCTTTAAAAAATAAGGGAATATTGTGAATATCGCGGATATAAGTATTCGTTACAATGGTATGCTCGTCATCAAAGTGGAAGGGATTGTTAAAATGATTCCAATAGGCAAAGCATACCATCAAAACCATCAAAACCGACAAAATGTAAAAACTGGGTTTAGGTCTGTTCATCTCTATCTTTCAATTTTAGGGCATGAATATAAAATAATTGGTGGCTAAACAGCAAATAAGAGGCAAATCCGATAAATAACATGCGGTCGTTAATTGTCATCTGTAAAGTGCAATTCACCCTCTGCATTTCTGCCAATCGCACAAAAGTCAATTTCGCTCCCCTGACCACTCTTTAGAATAGTTTCTCTCAGACATGTTCCCTGATGCGTAACAAGACTATCTATGTATTGCATAATTGAAATGAACAACTACCTTATAATTTACCAGCATTTGAATACCCCAAATGCGGGTAAATGCAAGTAAATGCTAAGTTTTTACATGATTTCAAAATTTCAGAAACCCTGAACTTGGACTTCAACAGCGCAGATAATACAACCAGAAACCTGCATTTTTATGGGCTTTTAGAAGGCCCAAAAGCCCATAAAAGCCTATAAAAGCCCATATTTTCCACATTTTAAATTTTTCAGGAAACCCTTTTTTGAAGATTTTTTTCGCCGGGTTATTATCTTGTACGGGCTCTCAATAACAGGATTTATAACTTATTTTCCTTCTTCCACTTCCTAATAACAAATATACTCAAATAAAGCGAAACCTACCCTATCCGATTGAAAGAAAAATTGTTAAAAATAATACCCCTGTTTAATTATTTGAAGATTAATGAATTTTGATGATTGGCGCATGTATTTCGCTTGTTTCCGGATGATTAACAACCAAAACCTCCGCAGTTCATCCATAGCCCACGATTTCAATCGTGGGTGCCTGCCCGAAACAAGGATAAAACCGTTTCAACGGTTTCTGAGGTCCTCAACTGCGACGAATGAATTTGGATCAAATCACCGATAAAGCAATAACACAACCTCCAGTTTGAGCGAAACATCATCCGGAGTGGAAAAGAGACACCCCCATCCGGAAACTATTTACCCGGGTCACCGTTAAAATAAAGCGAGAACAGGCCGGTTAAGGCAATTTAAAATTAATAATCCATGTCATCCACGATCAAATTCCCCTCCATACCGGAAAACATACTTATAGCAGAGCAATTTGTTGAAGATTTACGGGCTATTGCCAAAATAAGGGACTGTGTATATGAAGATATCATGGTGGCACTCTCCGAAGCCGCTAATAATGCCATGTGCCATGGTAATAAAGAAAATGCAGAGAAAAACGTGGTGATATCGTGCAAACTTGATGAAAGCGGTGAATTATTATCGCTTGTTGTAAAAGATGAAGGCCCCGGTTTTGATTTCATGAACATTCCGGACCCTACTACTCCGGAAAACATTAAAAGAGAGAACGGCCGCGGAGTTTACCTGATGAAAGAACTGACACACTCTGTCTTCTTCTCCAACCATGGTGCTACAGTGAACATGTTGTTCAGTTTATAAAAAGTGCAATTGACAAGGCATCAGGCCATTGAATACAAATTCAGACCAGTCCGGCCAACTTAAACCATTACCTCAACAAATTACATAGCCCACGATTTCAATCGTGGGTCCGCATATCAAAACATGGATAAAACCGTTTCAACGGTTTCCCGGACACCATCCTAAGGGTGCAGCTTCGGACTATACTCACCTGTCCTGGTTAGGCCACCCAACAGTTATATGGTCCCTGAAGCCGTAAATTTTATATTTGCAACATGAGCAAGCCCTTGATATTAGTAGTAAATGATGACGGCATTACCGCCCCCGGTATAAAAGCGCTGGTAGAGGCCGTGAGAGACTTTGGAGAAGTAGTAGTAGTTGCCCCCGATTCGCCTCAATCGGCCATGGGGCACGCCATTACCATCAGCAAACCACTTAGACTTAAAGAAGTGGATGTTTTCGACGGCATCAGGTCGTACCACTGCTCGGGCACACCGGTAGATTGCGTAAAACTGGCCGTTGATAAGGTATTACATCGCCACCCCGACTTGTGCGTTAGCGGTATCAATCACGGTTCTAACTCTTCCATCAATATTATTTACTCGGGTACCATGAGCGCAGCCATGGAGGCCAGCCTGGAAGGTATACCCTCTGTTGGTTTTTCGTTATGCGATTATAAGCACGAGGCTGATTTTGGTCCTGCAGCTTACTACGCCAAATACATTGTAGGGCAAATACTGAGCAAAGGCTTACCGGCTAATACCTTGCTCAATGTAAATATTCCGAAATTAACGCTTGCCGGGATTAAGGGCATAAAAATATCGAGACAGGCCAAAGCAAAATGGGAGGAAGAATATCTCGAGCGCCTCGACCCCTCAGGCAAACCCTATTACTGGCTGACCGGTAAATTCATTAATCACGACCACGGGCAGGATACCGATGAATGGGCCCTGGCTAATGGTTATATAAGTGTTGTACCCGTTTTACATGATCTTACCGCCCACTACGCCATTCCTTTCATAAACGAAAATTGGGATTTTAGCGTTATTGATAAGCCGGGCCAGAACACAGCCCCAACAGAAAGTAAAGAAGACTTCAACTTTTAACCCACCACTGAACTCAAAAAACTATGCTTGACAGGATATTCAATCCGGCCCCCACTATTTATAAATGGGATAAATTCTGGGTAGGCTTTTTGCCCGGATTAGTATTGCCATTTCTCGTTTTTCTCATCATGTATGGCGTTATTGCAGTATCATCACAAGTAATGCATCACGAAACATACCCCTTCGATGCATTTTTGTCGTCCATGCATTCTTCCCTCCTGTTTTTAAGGATAACCACCCTGTGCTGCATCCCCAACGGACTCATCTTCTTTTTCCTGATACAACGCAATTACAACAACGCATCGCGCGGGGTTGTATTGGTCACAATGCTGTATGTTATTACCATTGTAATTCGTGATGTTTCGTAAATAGCCATTCACCCAAAAGCGCAAAGTATGATACAGAAAACAGCAAATATTTTGCCTTTCTTCTTCAATATTCTTTGCGGTTCTTTGCGCAATCATTCCTTTGCGCCCTCTGCGTGAACCATTTGTTTAAAATAGTAGAGACGAAAAATGAAATACTACATCATAGCAGGCGAAGCATCCGGCGATCTCCACGGTTCAAATTTGATCAAAGAATTGAAGCGGAAAGATACGCAGGCCGATATCCGTTGCTGGGGTGGAGATAAAATGGAAGCCGCCGGTGGCAAAGTTGTAAAGCACATCAAAGACCTGGCCTTTATGGGTTTCTTTGAAGTGGTAAAACACCTGGGCACCATTCTGAACAATATAGAGTTTTGCAAAAAAGACATACTGGAATATAAACCCGATGTGGTCATCCTGGTAGATTATCCCGGCTTTAACTTCCGCCTTTTCAAATTCCTGAAACAACACGGCTTCCCTATTTTCTACTATATCTCTCCGCAACTATGGGCATGGAAAACATCGCGGGTATTTAAGGTGAAAGAGTATGTAAACCACATGTTCGTTATCTTCCCTTTCGAAAAAGAATTCTACGAAAAATACGGGGTATCAGTTGATTTTATCGGTCACCCGCTGCTGGATGAACTGAAATTTATTGCGGACGAACACGGCCCTGCCACCAATGAATTGGCGGATGCAAAAAACCGGATAACCGATGACCAAAAAGTAATAGCCATTTTACCCGGCAGCCGTAAACAGGAAATATCCTATCTGCTGCCCGAATATTTAAAGGTCATCAATGATTTTCCGGAGTATAAATTTGTGGTAGCCGGGTTAAGCAACATCGGCGCAGACTTTTATAAGAACATTATCGGCAACGACCGCTGCGAAATAGTGTACGACCAAACCTATGCCGTGCTCGAACAAAGCACCGCCGCCCTGGTAACCAGCGGCACCGCCACACTCGAAACTGCCTTGCATAATGTGCCCGAGGTCATCAGTTATAAAGGCAGCTGGATATCCTATTTTATAGCCCGCGCACTCATCAAAAACATCCGCTTTATCTGCATCGTCAACCTTATTTGCGACGACCGGATAGTGGAAGAACTGATACAGGCAGACGTAAACAAAGACCGCCTGATAAAAGAACTGCACCACATCCTCAGCCCCGATGGCCGCCAAAAAATGCTGCGGGGCTACGACCTGCTTCGCACCAAATTGGGCAATACCGGAGCCTCGGAAAGAGCGGCAGGTTTAATGATGAAGTATTTGGGTCGGTAGATTACAATTTGATCCCAACAAGGCCGGAAAGAAATTCTCTTAACTCTGGGCTAATAAACAGAAAAAACAAAAACATAACCAACGTAAAAAGAAAAAGAAGAAAAATCTGAACTTTGATTTTAGACTTTTTTAACTTTTGATTAAAAATATTTGCTGCCCCTATCAATCTTTTTATATCGATTAAATAGGTATCGTCTTTATAAAGCCCGGCATAAAACCCACGACACATCAATAAAAATTTTTCAGAAAAACTAAGTCCCGACATCTCATGAATTTTACCCTCAAAATCTAGGGTAAATTCTCCAGCCTCAATTTTCACAGAAATGGTCTGAGCTTGACAAATACGTTTCAACTCATCTCTGGTTATCGAATAATAACCAACTTCCTGAACTCCGTTATACGCCCCCCAATTACCATCGAATTCAGTTTCATGCGGTTTTAGGACAATTGAATTGCCACCATCCAAAACAATATTGAGACTTCCTTGCTTTATCTTACCCTTGGTAGCACCATGGTAGACATAATCAACGATAACGGCATCAACACCGGAATTTTTAAAGTATCGGATTCCGAAATAAATAGATTTTCCGCTAGCAGATAAAATCTCTCTGGAGACACCTCCTGCATCTGTCGCAAATGACCTATGAACAATCAAATCACTGTAGAATACACTTTCGAAAACTTTAGGCCAAACGAACGTTAAAGAATATTCATTCTTATCGTTATCAAAGTCAACGTCAACGAGGGATTGGTTGGTTATTTCAGTGTTTTGTTGTGCAGCCATTAGGGGGATTTTAGACTGCAATATAATAAAGCTCACATAACATATGTCTTACCTATGAAAAAACACAAAAAGTAAGTATAAAAATACAGTTCAACCTGTTACGCGAAACCGGACCGCATTGCAATTGTTAATTCGCTAATTTTTATAATCAATATGTGGAGAACTAAATACAACTCCACATAACATCGTTTACCGTAGCATCCGAATTTCTGCCAGTCTTGATGCTAGTTATTTCTTACCTTTATTCTACCAAATAGATTTTAAATTAAAATTTATATTGGTCTTAATAACAACACAAATGAGAAGTATGAAAAAGCTCCTGTTTCTACTGTGTATGCTTTCTGTCAATTTTCCCTCCAACCTGCTCTTGGCGCAAGTTCCGGAAAGCCTTAATTACCAGGCGGTGGCCCGCAATGCTGCTGGCAATGCATTGGTAAATTCGAGCGTGGCAGTGCGCTTTACCATTTATGAGGGTTCACCGAACGGAACATCCGTTTACTCAGAGCGCGATACAGCTACCACCAATCAATTCGGATTGTTTACTACTTCCATAGGCACCGGCAACGTCATCAACGGAACCTTTGCCGCCATTAACTGGGGCTCCGGTAACAAATTCTTACAGGTGGACCTCGACCCCACAGGCGGCAGCAACTACACCGGTATGGGGACCACCCAAATCCTCAGCGCCCCTTACGCTCTTTACAGCAAGCACTCTGCAGTTGCTGATACCGTTTTACATTTACCGGTCTCAACCGCAAACGATTTCAGCATACTATGCATTTATGATGAATATGTATCGTCCAATATTACCACCGCACCAGGCTTTATTATGAACTGGCTAACCGGACTCACTGAGCCACTTGCGGTAGTCGATTCAGATTATTCCTTAAATTATGATACCATCGTCGTTAACGTTGCCGGCAAATACAGGATCAGTTATGAAGTTTCATTATCTAATGCCGTTGGCGGCAGCACCGGAAACAGCGCAAGCATTTCGCTATGGCAAATGCCGGGTTTTAAAATGAACGGCACAACAAGCGGTATCTATTTGGGCACTACCCCTAACGCCATGGGCACGGCCAGCCGGTCGGGTATTTATAATCTAACTGCGGGCTCGCAATTTTGGTTGAACGTTACCCAAATAACAGGTAACGGAACTATGGCAACGGTACCACACGGCTCATTATTAAGGGTAGAAAGACTGGGCAATTAGTAATCCCGGCTCTTGTTTAACGTAAAGCAAATTCGCCAACACACGCTTATTTCTTGCGCTTCAAAACAAACACCGGGTCTGCCTCCGAATTGGTAAAATCGTAACTAAAATTGCCACTTAAAAATACCTGCCATTTAATGGTGTCGTCATCTTCAAACTCCATTAAACCCTTTACCACTTTATTCGGCGCCACGGTAACATCAAACCATATCGGTGTTCGTGAGAAATCAATGGTATAAGAGGAAGCCGGAACCTGCAAACCATTAATGGAAACCAAAACTTTTGAACCTTCTACAAATTCAACTGTCCCCGTATTACCATCCGAGTTTTCCCAATGCCCCGCAAGGTCACTCATGTTGCGCTGTGCATCGGCTGAATCAAAGCATCCCGCCACCATAAAAACAAAAACGAACAAAAAGATCTTTTTCATTGAAACCGGTTTATTTCTGGGCCACATAAAATTAATGAATAAGCCCCGGGGCCTGAAATCATTTTACTATCAAACAAACTAACAAATCACATCTCAAAAAATAGCCGGCAATTTCAGCCGGCGTCGCCAAAAACATAGCCCACGATTTCAATCGTGGGTCTGCATATCAAAACATGGATAAAACCGTTTCAACGGTTTCCCCAGCCGCCTGCAAAATCCCGGTCCTAATAACCCGAGACGAAAAACATTAACCCCTCCCCTCCCATTCCCGGTAAAACTGTTCCAGGTATTCCACCATAAAATCGTGTCGCTTTTGGGCCAATTCTTTACCCGTTACGGTATTCATTTTGTCTTTCAACAACAATAACTTCTCATAAAAATGATTAATAGTCGGGGCTGTTGAATTCTTATACTCCTCTTTGGTCATGTTCAAGACCGGTGGAACATCCGGGTCATAAAGCCCGCGGTTCTTAAATCCTCCGTAATTAAAAGCCCTGGCAATCCCGATAGCCCCGATCGCATCTAACCGGTCCGCATCCTGCACCACCATCATCTCCTGCGAGGTAAACGCCTGCTCCGATAAACTGCTTTTGAAAGACATATGGCGGATGATATTCACCACATGCGCTGCTATTTCCGTACTTACATCTATAGAGCGCATAAATGCCTCAGCCTTCGCCGGACCGATACTCTCATCCCCACCATTAAACTTTGAGTCAGCGATATCGTGAAGTAATGCGGCCAACTCAACAACCAAAACATCTCCTTCTTCATGCAACATGATCTCCCTGGTCGTTTTCCAGACACGATAAATGTGCCACCAATCATGTCCGCCTTCAGCCCCGGCAAGCTCTGCTTTCACGTAAGCTATGGTCCTTTCAATTATCTCATCCTTCACCACCACAGATTTTTTGTTCCTCAAATCCAATTAAAACCCAATTGAAACCGGTCAATCCAAAGGAACAATCAGCAGAGGTATATCCGCTTTTTTTGCCAATTCGAACGGTGCGTTCGTATTCAGAAACCGGTATAAAAAGCTATGCTTATGGGTTCCCACCACAAAAAGGTCCGTCTTTAATTTAACGGCCTCCTGCAATATTGTTTCCACCGTTTGCCCCTGAATCAACAGGCCATCCGCCTGCAGCCCCGTTTTACGAAGGTAATCCGCGTAGGCATCGAGGGTCTTATGTTCTGTTTTCAGGTCTTCAGCCCTGACGTCTCTGATATACTGAGGCCCAACATCATAACCCACAAAGTCGGGTTCCGGTGCGGCAACATGTATAACCCATATTTTAGCACTAAACTTTTGCGCCATCTGCAAAGCACGATCCAGTAATTGCTGGTCGCCATCGCCAAAATCAACGGCTACTAATATATTTTTGATCTCGTTCATAGAAGTTGAATTTCTTCAGGTCTAAGTTACGTTATTAAACTCAAAAGGGCAGGGTCAAAAAAGATGCTATTCTATTCCGGGTGATCAGCAGGCTTCATTATTCCAAACCAGATATTAAATAAAAATAATTATCCCCAAAAACGTACACGCTAATAATAATAGGATACTTTTATAAGTGCGTGCATGATAACCCCGGCTCTTCAGCCGGGCTTGTGAACTTTTGAATACTGACCGGGTAATCAACGAAAGTTTCTCTCTATAAAATATTATCATTTATAAACATCCCTACATGAAAACAAAATTCCTCTGTCTTTCAGTCGCAGTTGTATCTTTTATTACAATGGCCTTTGCCCAGTTTCCGCAAGGGGTTAATTACCAGGCCATAGCCCGGAACTCCTCCGGAACAGCCTATGTTAACCAGCAGCTCGGTGTAAGTTTTGCCATACACGACGGCTCCGCCACCGGAACCGTGGTTTACCAGGAAACCAACCAGGCTACAACCAATCAGTTTGGATTATTCACCCTCGTCATTGGCCAGGGCACTCCTACTCTGGGAACTTTTTCAAACATCAACTGGGCCACCGGCACTAAATACCTCGAAGTAAGTTACGACCCTGCCGGGGGAACCAATTATACAAGCATGGGCACCAACCAACTGGTAAGCGTTCCTTATGCTCTCTATGCAGCCAGCGCAGGTAACGGTGGCGCTACAGGTGCAACAGGCCCGGCCGGAACAACCGGTGCTAACGGTGCACAAGGCCCCACCGGAGCTCAGGGAGCAACCGGAGCGACCGGACCCGCTGGTCCGCAAGGCCAGGTCGGACCAACTGGTCAAAACGGTGCCAATGGTAACAATGGCCCAACCGGACCTACCGGCGCCGCAGGCGTAGGAGGCGGAGCAACCGGACCAACCGGACCCACAGGTCTTGCAGGTAATACAGGACCTGCCGGAACCGGAATTACAGGTGCTACAGGTATTACAGGAGCAACCGGTGCTAACGGCGCGCCAGGTGCAACAGGTCAGGCGGGTTCTGTGGGAAATGCAGGCCCATCAGGTCCTGCCGGTAACACAGGTCCTGATGGAAATGCAGGAACCACCGGCCCAACAGGCCCAACCGGCCGCGCAGGTACTGACGGAAATACAGGTCCGACAGGAGCAACAGGGCCATCTGGTCCGGTAGGTGATACTGGTCCTTCAGGTGGTCCCATCGGCCCTACCGGTCCAAGCGGTGCCACGGGCCCTTCAGGCGGTCCGGCTGGTCCGACGGGTCCTTCAGGTCCTTCGGGCGCTGATGGTCCATCCGGTTTCCTCGGCACCGGTGTAACGGGTAGTGTTCCTTATTATAACGGCACTGCCTGGGTTCCGACCTCAACCAATCTTTATAATAGTGGTACCAATGTTTCGGTAGGTAACACCAACCCTAACAGCGCCGCTATTTTAGACCTAAGTAATTCCAACAACCAGGGCTTTTTACCGCCCTCCATTGCAGCGGTAAATATTCCGGCAACACCGGTGCCCGGTTTGATCGTTTATAATGCTACCACCAATTGCCTTCAATATTACAATGGCACCAACTGGATTCCAATCAGCGGACTGGGAACACCCGGGCCAATCACTGCCGGTGGTTACACTGTATTCGGTGCCACCCAAACGGCAGTATTCTCTATTCCCGCACTTACCAATGCTACATATGTATGGTCAGTCAATCCTTCTAACGCTGCCAGCATTTCCGGAACCGGTAACAGCGTTACCGTTACATTTAACGGAACAGTTGGGGTTACAGGCAATGCCACCATCAACTTAACTGTTACTTCATGCGGAAGCCCGGTAGCCGTAACTGGTTTGCCTGTTCAATACGGAGGACGTTCAACTCTGGCATACACCGGTGCAGCTCAAACATGGCCTGCTACGCCATCCACCTATGATATTTCCTCCCTCCATGTAAAATTATGGGGAGCCGGTGGTGGTGGTGCTAATAGCAGTGGCGGTCCGGGTGGCGGAGCTGGCTTCGTTTCCGGAGTACTCAACATAACTCCGGGCGCAGCACTAACTGTAGTTGTGGGCCAGGGCGGAAACAACATGGTCACCAACGCTACCGGCGTTTACGGTGGTGGTGGTGGAGCTACCAGCAACAGCAACGGATACAATGGCACCGGTGGCGGAAGAACAGCCATTCAATTTACAGCCGGAACCGATGCAGTTGTTGCAGGTGGTGGTGGCGGTGGCTCAACCAACAAATGGCAAGACGGCGGCGGTGCCGGTGGCGGTTTAATTGGCGGCACGGTAACCAACGATACTTATGCCAGCGGCGGAACCCAAAGCGCAGGAGGTGCAGCAGGCGGTTGCGGAACAGCAGGCGGCATTGGTAATCAGTGGCAAGGTGGTGCCGGTTGTACTACTACCACACAAGGTGCCGGCGGCGGCGGCGGCTGGTATGGCGGCGGCGGTAGTTCAGATGGCGGCGGTGGAGGTGGCTCAAGTTATGCGGGCAACGCAGCCTTTATAGTGATATCTAACTTACAGGGTGCTCAAAACAGCGCAAACACCTCAGCCGGTGCCGGAACCACCGAACTTCCCGGCGGAAGCACAGATGCCGATTATGTTTCAGGCATTGGTGTAGGCTCACCTTATAATGTTTCAGGCGGACATGGTGGCAATGGTTACGTGGTCATTACTTTTTAATCACGAACTATTTATGATCTATCACCAGGTGCTAAACAATATTTTAACTATACAACATAACGTATGAAACTAAAAATATTCTGCCTTACCTCCGCCGTAGCATTGCTGTTTACGTTGGCCATGGGGCAAGTTCCACAGGGAATCAACTACCAGTCGGTTGCGCGCAATGCCCAGGGTATTGCCTACCCCAACCACCACATAGGCCTCAGCATTGCCATACACGATGGCTCAGCCACCGGTAATATCGTTTACCAGGAAACCTCAACAGCTGCAACCAACGGTTCAGGGGTGTTCACGCTGGTCATTGGCCAGGGTAACCGCACCTTCGGTAACTTCTCAACCATCAACTGGGCCACCGGTAGCAAATATCTGGAAATAGACTACGACCCGAACGGAGGAAACAACTACACCATCATGGGCACCGCTGAAATGCTGAGTGTTCCGTATGCTTTGTATGCTGCCACCGCAGGTGGGAACACAGCAGGTGCTACCGGTCCTTCGGGAACGCCCGGTGCAACTGGTCAACCCGGCGCAACAGGTGCAACCGCAGCCAACGGAGTAACCGGACCAACCGGCCCGCAAGGAGCACCCGGCAACACAGGCCCTAATGGCTTGAACGGCGCTACCGGCAACACAGGTGTTACCGGAGCAACCGGTTCAGGTGGTGGCCCTACTGGAGCTACCGGCCCAACAGGAAATAACGGCATCAACGGTCCGACAGGAACCGGCGGCACAGGCCCGCAAGGTGCTAATGGCCCCGTCGGCCCTGCAGGTATAACGGGGGCTACCGGACAAAACGGAGCAACCGGTAACACCGGACCTACGGGCCCAACCGGCGCTAATGGAAATACAGGCCCAACCGGAATAGGTGTCACCGGCCCATCAGGCCTTAACGGAGGTTTCGGCCCCACGGGTGGAACCGGTCCGGTAGGCCCGACTGGTAACACAGGCAATATGGGCTCTTCAGGCGGACCAGTAGGCCCAACAGGCCCGCTAGGTGCAACCGGTGACACAGGAGGTCCGCAGGGCCCGCAAGGTCCAACAGGGCCATCGGGTGCAACAGGTGCAACAGGTGCCAGCCTTGTGGGTGTAACCGGTAGTGTTCCCTATTATAACGGAAGTGCCTGGGTGCCGGCATCAACCAATGTCTATAACACCGGCACTAACCTCGGCATCGGCAATACCAATCCCGACCATAACGCTGTGCTTGATCTTCGCAACCCGGGTAACCTTGGCTTCCTGCCTCCCCGCCTGGCTGCGGCAAACATACCTGCTACACCGGCTGCTCCGGGATTGATAGTGTATAACACCACTACCAATTGCCTGCAATACTACAACGGTGCAGGTTGGGTGCCTATGGGCGGAGGACTAGGCGCTGCAGGCAATGTTACCACCGTAGGTGGCGTCACTACTTTCGGTGCCAACCAAACGGTTGTGTTTACGGTGAGCAATGTTACCAATGCTCAAACATATACATGGTCCCTCAACCCGCCTTCTGCCGGAACCATCACCGGTTCGGGCAACAGCGCTACAGTTACCTTTAGTGGTAATGTAGGCACCTCGGCAACAGCAACTATTAACGTTAGCGCCAGTGCTTGTGGTAACACAGTTACTGCTACCGGATTAACGGTAACCTATGGCGGTTCGCTCGTATTCACCAACCCTACAACCACAGGCACCTGGGGACCGGTTACCGGTATCACCTCGGCCTTTGTTAAGCTGTGGGGCGGCGGTGGTGCAGGTGCTAACACCAACGGCACTATTGGCGGAAGCGGTGGTGGTGCAGGCTTTGTTTCAGGAACACTTACTGTTACACCGGGCGCTACTTACACCATCATTGTAGGCGGCGGTGGTGTTACTACCGGTGCAACAGCCATTGCCGGTGGCGGCAGCGGAGGCCACATTAACTCAGTTGACGCCGGTGGTGGCGGTGGCCGTTCAGCCATTGCTACAGGTGTAGTATCTACCGCAGCGGATGACCTCGTTACCGCCGGTGGTGGTGGCGGAGGAGGCTGTAACAACAACAGCGGCTACGGTGGCTATGGCGGCGGAAACTTAGCCGGTAACGGTGCCACCGGTGCCGGTGGCGGCGGCGGACAATCAGTACCAGCCGTAGGAGGCAGCAGCGGAACATCCGTAGGCACCAGCGGCGTAGGCGGCAACGGCAGCAGCACTACCAATTGCGGTGGTGGCGGTGGCGGTGGCTACGAAGGTGGCGGCGGCGGCAACCATGCCAGCAACCCCGGCGGCGGCGGTGGTGGTGGCTCAAGCTACACAACCAATGCAGCCTTCAGCGTGGTATCCAACTTACAGGGAAGCATCAACTCATCAGGCGGTAACGCGCCATGCGGCGGTACCAGCGACCCAAGCTACATAGCAGGCGTAGGCACCGGAGCAGCAGGAACCAGCGGTGGTAGCACCGGTGGACACGGTATGGTGATCATTACATGGTAACCCATACTCCGTATTAACTTTCAAAAGAGCCGCAGATGATGCGGCTCTTTTGCTTTATAGCCAATACTTCAACACACTGCCATTAAGTTAGGCCCGGTGGATGAAGCTCGTCAGATGCGACCCCGGCTGGGGTCGAAGCTTTGTAGCATACGTCCATCTATAAATATACGACCCCATTCGGGGTCGAACCGGACTACTTGCCGTAAGATTTGCTATAAATATTCGACTCCGCTGGAGTCGAAATGAACATCATCTAAGGGTTTTGACCTCAGAGAGGTCAAATATTTATAGCATTAACAGAACAATTCTACTACGACTCCAGCGGAGTCGCATGATAATTTGTTTAATTTAATGACATTGCCCGTAGGGACGACATACCGGTAGTCCAACCCGGGCAAAGCATCCCCGCTTCGCACTACTAAGCCCGTAGTCACCGGACTACGTGTTACCGCACCATGGCTTTACGATACTTAATAGTAGATAAGGCCACACCAAAATTTTCGGGTAAGGTAATACCGGGATGGGTGCTTTTGATTCCCGCAGCTATTAAGGCCATGTGGTGCACTGCATGCTCAAGCACATAAGTTAGCTCGCGCGAATAAGTGGTCATGCATTCCTCTGTTTCATTGTTTAAGGTATCGTAGCCGGTTTTCAGTATAAGGTGCTTTTCAGGCTTTCGCAATTGAGGCAACAGGGTGTCGAGACAGTTTATGGCAGCATCTTTATCCTGTTCAATAACCGGATTGCGTTTACGGTTTTCGTAGTTAACGACACCGTTTACATACCCCTCATTGAGGCAAATAAACATTTCAAGCAGGTGCCTGCAATGCTGCCCGATGCCTGAGCCATTTAACACAGCGGGTTTTTCAGTATACACTTCGTTATTTATGGAACTCATTAATTGTCGTAACATGCCCAATGTTTCCACCGCTGCCTTTTCGAGATGATGCATAGTTTTTGTCGGGTTTACAGCTTAGATTAAAGATATTGCTTAACAACAGGTATTTCTTTCCGTCTCAAAAAAAGTATAATGAGCGAAAAAACGAATACAACAAGGGCTAATCCGAAAAGTTCGCCGCGGTCGCCCTGTACTTCGATGCCAAGTATAGTGAGATGAGAACCCAGTGCACCGACCATTACACCGGCGGCAATCAACGCGCCCATCCAGGCGGTAGCGGGCATCAGCAATAAAATACCTGCAATCAGCTCAACCACTCCCGAGCCGATGCGGCCATAGGGTTCGGTGCCTATCTTAGAGAAAATATAAACGGATTCGGGTTGCGCTGTAAATTTAAAATAGAGCGTTTGCAGCAGAATAACCGAGGTTACGATTTGCAGCGCCCAGAGTACGTACTTTTTTGCGTTAGACATGTTGCTTGGGTTTTGGTATAGTAAAATAATGAGTTTTTATTGTCCGGTCAGTTTATTCCAGTTGGCGTCGGCTTTGGGTAGCAGGTTCGTTTCGTCTTTGTTCCAACTGGTTAAGGTATTGTTAAAGTATTTGTTGTAAAACAGATACAGCCTGCCTTTGATGATCTTGAAGGTTTCCGGATCTACTTCAACTTTTTCGCCTTTTACCGCCATGGCATAAGCGCACCAACCTCCATAAGCAGGCCGATATTGGGCAGGGTTCTTTTTAAATAACTCAAGATCGGCAGCAGACGAAAAATAATAGGTAACGCCGTTTTCTGAAAAGCGGTTCGAGGCACTGCCTTTGACCGCTTTGTGTTGCGAAAAATAACTCACTGCATCATAACCCGAAAGGGCGATTCCTTTTTCCAGGTTAAGGTCGCGGGTATTTGCGTTTCCGGTTTGTGCGGCAACGGAAAAGCTCATGAGCCCGAAAAATACCAGCAGCAGTGCTGCGCCAGATTTAATGTGGATGGTTCTGTAAGGATTGTAGTGTGTTTTACGACTACTGTTTAGCGGAGATGCAATTTTCATTTTTATAATTTATTTAAAGTTAAGACGTAGCACAAACTAAATCCTTACAAATGATTGCAAAAAAAATAATGGCAGGTCTTCTTGTTATTTCAACACTCGCCCATTTAACCTGCTCTGCGCAGGCATCAACGCTTTTTCAGCCCATTGCAGTAGTTGAATTATTTACCTCTGAAGGTTGCAGCAGTTGTCCGCCTGCAGATAAACTGCTTGCCGCCACGCTGAAAAATGAATACCCCGGCGGGCAAAAGGTATTCGGGCTGGCTTTTCATGTTGATTACTGGAACCGCCTGGGCTGGAGAGATTCCTTCAGCACCAAACAGTTTAGCGACAGGCAGGCCATGTATGTAGCCGGGTTAGGATTGAACGGGGCTTACACGCCGCAAATGGTGGTAAATGGCACCACTGAGTTTGTTGGTTCGGATAAATCCTCGCTCAATAAAGCTTTGCTTCAGGCACTCCATACAAAAAGCACTACCGCTTTTAGCGCTTTGAAGGCCACATTCCACAACAACAGCCTGAGCGTTAGTTATGCGTTGAAAGGAGACATTAGCAACAGCAGGGTAAATGTGGCGCTGGTGGTAATACATGCAGCAACAACAGTAAAAGCAGGCGAAAACCGGGGTTTGAAATTGGAGCATACGAACATAGTGAGCCAATTTGTTTCGGCAAAAGCTCAGCCCAACGGAAACCTTGAATTGGAACATATACCGGCAACGGAACAAAGTAATTTAATGGTGATTGCCTATGTGCAGCAAAATGCCGGTTTGCAAATTACCGGTGCGGCCTGTGTTGAACCCGGCAGGTAGGCCAGCCAGATTTTCAGTTGCTCCAACATCAGGTATCTGCCTTTTGGCGATAACTTTTTAAAAGTTTGTATAATTCTTTGAATTCATGGAAACTCATAAACGGAACGCCTTTGCGATGATTCATAAGGCTTATCTCATACATCACCCTGAAATGATAAAATAGCACTTTGTAGGCATGCAGTAATGAACTACCGGGGTTGTAAATATGTGCAGGCTCGGCGCCGGCGCCGTTCAATTCAAGTATTTGAAAATTGCGGCCCTGCTTCAATTCATCAATACCCGTGCAGCGCAAGTCGTACCTGCCGAAGTAAAAACCCGGTATCTGTGCGCTGATATGATCGAACACAGTTGTTAGTTCTGCGTCTATCAAATGGCAGGCATCAACAAATTTGGCACCGCGGCTATGGTTGCCGTAGGGCACCAGTTCGATCACTTCGCCGGCCAATGGCACGTGCTGAAGCCGGGCGGAATGCACATGTTTCAGCACCGGTAATTGAAGCAGCGCCCTGGGATAATCAAGTATCAGTTGCAACAGCGTGGATGTGCCATCACCGGTAACCTGCAAAAGCTCTTTGACAACTACCGAACTGATAGTGCCCTTTTGCTGATCGGGATAGCGGAAATAAAATACGCTCATCTCTACAGGCAGGCTCACAAAACTTTGAATCAGAAAATCGGCCTTCATATCAGCGGCGTAAGCTATGAGGTCCAGCTCATTCAACAACTTACTTACTTTCCAGCCGCGCTCGCCCCTGTCCGGCTTGGCTATCATGGGGTAAGATATTTGCTTTTCAGCCAATCTTTGAGTTATCTCATGCACCGGTGTATTTTCCTGCACCAGGATAGTAGGAGGAAAAAAGGCATCGGGGATAATTTCAAAAATTTTCCATTTTGATTCGCCGAACATGCCGCCGGTTTCAATACCGGGATTAGCCGCCGAGAAATAAAAAAAGCTTCGGGCGCGGATAGCCAAAGTAAGGTAGTAGCAAGCCACCGGAAACTGAACCAGGTTAAATGGCCAGTATTCCCAATGCAGCAACCTGATAAAAAAAGGTGAATGATCTAAAAATCGCTTTAACCGCTTCATTTCCGCAATAAACCTAACAATATCTGCTGTGTATGCTAATTATTTCATGCACTTCCACGTCTGCCTTCAGGCCAACCAGGAGGTTTAAATGAAAGTTTTGGGTCTCCCGGCCCATAGTTGTTCGAAACTCTGATGATATAACTATCGTAGTTGCCTCAAAACCCGTTGGGTTGATATTATGAGCAGAAAGCAATCGCCTTTTATAAATCGCCATAGGTGCGGCATTATTGAGTATTGTCGCACGTATGGTGCTCTGCAAATGAGGTGAGCTTAATCGCTACCATACTATCGCTCCTCCGGAGCTCAACTACAAATGGGGCACATGACTTTCGGGGTCTCGAACAATTGAAGCGAAGACACTTCGCTCAAGTATTTTTATTTGGACGCTATACGTAAATAGGTACGGATTTGAATTAGTCCCGGAGGGACGAAATATTGGTCGTAACAAAACCCGGCCCTCTCTACAGCGCCATAGGTGCGTAATCTTGGCTTATTTTGTTGCGTGCCTGCGGCAGTGTGGAGTGGGTGTGAATCTTTTACTACCGATATGTCGTCCGCCGCGGCGGACTTAAAGGCAATAACAGACATGTTTCGAACATCTGAGGTGTCTGGTTTAGTCCCGAATTTGAGCATAACATCCAGCTATACTCAACTATACTTTTAGCCTCGCGCTAAAGTATTTGCCCATATGCCCCAACTACTCCCCTACTTTTACCTTCCCAAAATTTGCTTTTCTAAAAACAATCATATATCTTGGTTTGAAGTTTATCGCTTTTAGCAACCTCCCTAAAATACGCATATGAAAAGAACGCTCCCCTTTCTTTTAACTGCCTTGCTATTCAACTTTTTGGTAAGCGCACAATCTCCGCAATCAATTCCGTACCAGGCCGTAGCCCGCAATAGCAGCGGCAACCTGCTCTCGAATGCCAACTTGTGTGTTCAGTTCAGAATATACGATGGCCCTGGCGGTGGTGCAAATTTGTTGTACGAAGAGCATCAAAATCTGGTAACCAATAAACTGGGCCTGTTTAACGCCAATGTAGGGCTGGGCACGCACGATGCCGGTGCCGCTACACTGGCCGGCGTAAACTGGGGCAGCACTACCGTTTACATAGAGGTAGGCCTCGACCTTACCAATAGCTGTAGCGGCTATACCAACATGGGCCGTACCCAGATGATGAGTGTGCCTTACGCACTATACGCCGGCAACGCAGGTTCCGCAGCCGGGCCGGCCGGAGGCGATCTAACGGGAACTTATCCTAATCCTTCTTTAGCTGCCACCGGTTCCGCCGGCACTTACACTAAAGTAACCACCGATAGTAAAGGCAGGGTCATTTCGGGCACCACCCTTTCGGCCTCCGACCTTAGCGCAGGTATTTCGGGCACTACTAATTATATAGCAAAATTTACAGGCGCCAATTCGGTGGGCAACAGCCAGGTATATGATAACGGAACCAATGTGGGTATAGGCACTTCCGGCCCAACAGCCCAGCTACATACCACGGGCACCGTGCGTTTGCAAAATTATGCCAATGGCTTTTTGCAGGTAGACGGTTCGGGTAACCTGTTCACATCTACCGGTTCCAATGCCTCACTGGGGCAGGGTGGTCCTTATAGCGTGTATACTTCGGGCGCGGGTTTGTTAAGCAGCAATTCGGTTTTATATAACGGCACCAACAACAGCGGCTTTTATCAGCAAAACCAGGCACCTTATAATTTGAATTATGTATCGGGGGATAACTCCATGCCATTTGGCTACGCCATTAACGATTCGCGCACCGGCGAACATGCAGGCTTTGTGATGGTGCCACAATCCTCGAACGGCGCTAACGGCAATATGATATTTTACGTGGGCAACGACGGCGCTAACCAGTTTCAATTCAGCCCCTTTACCTGGGACGGTGCTAATAACCATATAGGAACGCCCGTAATGAGTATAGGCGCTTATACCGGTAAAGTAGGCATCGGCACTGCCAGCCCTGCTGCCCAGTTAGATGTTTATGGAACTAATCTGGACATGAACAGCAGGTCTGTTATTCAGGATGATGGCGATAACTGGTTGAGGTTAAATCAAAATGGGAACTACTCAAATGGTACTTATACCCCGGGTTTTTTGAGGGCCGATGGGGGGCTTACTTCCGGCGCTATCGGTGGTTCGGGAGCCGGCACCATCTCTTCTTCCGGAAATCTATATGTGGGCGGCACTACTTACTTTGGTGGCGTTGTAACCGGTATGAGCGGCAATTATCCACCTAATAACATGATCAGGCTTACCCCCAACCTGCACCTCAACTCTAACAGCGGCTATGCGGTTATTGTAAACTGGGATAATGGCAACTCAGGCACCAACCTTAATTTCAGGGTAGGTAACGGCGCGAGCTCAGATGTATTTGATGTGTTGGCTAACGGGCAGGTAAGTATAGGCAGTACCAGCCCTGGTCAGGGCAAATTATGGATACAGGATGGTGATATGTGGTTAACAGGTAACAATACCAAAATAGCTTTTACCACCGATGAATCTACCGATGCTACCCCGAACGCTTCTATCATTGCCACGCAAAACGGCATTTCGGGCAGCAGCGCCGATCTGGCGTTTAATACCTGGACCGGTTCAAGCAATAACGAAATAATGCGCATTCGCAGCAACGGCAGAGTGGGCATCAATACTAACTCGCCCAATTACACGCTTGACCTCAATCAAGGCACTTTTGGATTTGGTGAAAGTAATGAGCGTACTGAAGAGCAACCCGATGCCGGTGTTGGTAATGGCTCTACCCAATCAGGTTTTTTTCAAACCTCTGCACCGTCTCCTTCTTCCGATTGGCCAAAAGCCGGGGCAAGTTACTCGGGAGGATTTGATGGCAGCGGAAACGCTACCAGCTGGTATCACCTGATAGATTGCCGCCATACCAATTCAGGCAATAATTACGCCATGCAATTAGCCGGCAGTTTCTTTGACCAGAATTTATATTTCAGAAAAACCAATGGTTCGGGTAGCACCGGCTGGCAACAAATTCCTGGTGTACTGGCCAGCGGCGATGTGTATGTAGGCGACCCCGGTAGTTCAACGCCTAGTGTGGTTGCAGGTGCCTATAATATCGCCAGCATATCTACCCTTAACACGGGCAGCCCTGACGCCCGGTTCCAGATCAACTTTACCAACGCCATGCCTAACAACAATTATTTTGTGGCCATTATGCCTTACGATAACAGTGGCAGCCCTGCCGGCGCCAACTGGAACAACGACAATGATGGTATCTATACAGTCATTGCCGTTTCTACTACCAATTTTCAACTGGCGTTCCGCGAAGTTTCGAGCGAGGTGCAAAGCCAATGGGTGCGCATCAGGGTCTTTCAATAAATCCTTTGTTGAAGAGTTAAGTTCAGAGAACATAAAATTTGCGTGATTTTCGAATAACCCATCGGGACGGCCTGAAACTTTTTGAAATTGATAACAAGCACTCCCGCAAAGTGCTCAAAACCTAACGCAAAGAACCGCTAAGATTTTTGTAATTCTTTGTGGTTCTTTCGTTGTATTTTTCTTTGCGAACTTTGCCTGAACCGGCTGTTGAAAATCACAAAATCGCACTACTTGTCATTGTCAGGTTCCGCAAAACAAAACCGGAGATTCATTCGGGATGAAATACAGATGAACTCAAACCAACAACTGATAACATGAGTATCTTACTTTTCCCCTCTGATACCGTTTTTTTCCATCAGTTCCCGCAAAGCGTTCATCTGGTTTTGAAGTGAGAGGTTTTGTTGTTTCAGCGTTACCACATCACCGGCATCGGCCTTGGCGTTTTTCAGGCTTTCATTCTCGCAATTAAGCCGCTCGTTATCGGCCGTCAGGGCTTCCACTTTCTTATCCAATTCCTGCACAGCGCCAATAGCCACCGCAGTTATCTGGTCAAAATCAACGTTCCGGTAATCCGTTACTTTCTTACCATAAACAAAAAGCGAATCAGCATTATCGTTCCAGTTGTTAATTGCAAACTCATGAAGGTTATTTACCTGGCTGACTTTAACATCGTGAGATTTATTATCCATATCGTATATCCTGATCTCATCGCCGGCAACAAAACCATGGGCTTTAGCAGTAGTAATTTTAAGAGTACCGGCGCGAAGTTCGGAGGTTAAGGGGGATTCAAAAACACTAGGTATAAAACCGATATCATTGTTAACCGCATTTGGCAGCACACCTTCCACTTCCTGCGCAATAAATCCGGTCTTTGTTTTGTTACCTTTCTGTACCTGGTCGATATAATTAAAGGTAACCACGTTTAACCGCTTAGCCTCATCCAATGCACCGGCTGAGGCTTGTGAAAGGATATTCTTTTTAATACGCCTGTCTGATGTTGCATCAAACTCCGCCGCTTCTATTCGGTTAGGTGTATAAATGGATACTGCGCATGAACCACAACTTGCGGTATTCGTTCCACTTCCCGAATTGGCAAACCACCGGTAACTTCCCTGGTTAAAGGTGCTGTTTGTGGTTTCAACATCCAAAGCACAAGCGGGATTGGTTGTTCCTATGCCAACCCATCCGGCATGGGTAATACGCATTAATTCGCTAAAACCCGAAGTATAGGCATTTGCCAGATCGAAACTGATAAAACTAGGGCTATAGGAAGCCGAAGTATAAATTGCTGTATTCCCGCCTGAGGCCTGGGCTATGCCGTAGCGATCGTTTGACCCATAATTCCATTCAATGCCGTGGTTGGTATTTTTAGTGCCATTAATATATATAGCACCGTCATTTGCCGCATCGACACCCACTTTTCCGGCAATATCAAGGGTATAAGCGGGTGAGGTGGTACCTAAGCCGGTTTTTCCATATACATATAGGTTGGAAGCCCCCTGGCCAGGCCCGCCGACGCGCAAAGTACCATCTGCCTGCGAAACGCGGGTGCCATCAATGCCAACATTGGCCATATAAAAGCTACCGTTGGCTGGTATCTGGGTAACTATATTGTAAGCATCGCCATAATAGCCCCCACCGCCACTACCTACAAAAACATAATTAGAGCCTCCGCTATTGAATCTCCCATTACCTGCAACATCAAGCGTATAAGCGGGGCTTGCTGTGCCAATGCCCACTAACCCCGCGCTGGTAATGACCATGTTTACGTTCTCGGACGAACCCGACCAGTTAGAGAACCGGAGGTCAGTGGCATTTGCGCTGCCACCATTGGTGTTCACTGCCCGTATTTCGGCATTGTTCTGGTTGTTGCCACTGGCATCGTAAAGTGTTGAATTATCAGTACCAAAACCAAGTACCGCCGAAGCGCCGGCACCGCCCGCTAAATTGCTGATAGATAACTCCCCCCCCACACCTCCGCTGTTATTGCGGTTAACTATAAGGTGACCATAAGTATTGGCTGTTGTAGCTTCTAAATCCAAATTGCCAAGTGGGGAGGTAGTTCCTACTCCCAAATTGCCCCCACCATCGTAAAAATTGGTTCCGTTGACCATCCATGATGAACCATTGTAATAAGGCACTGAACCGGTTGCACCGGCATTGAGCGAAATTACACCAGCAGCGCTTATCGCAACCGGGGCAGTAGCACTCAATGCGCCACCGCCGGTAGTAGTTGCACAGGTAGGGCAGGCAATAGTACCGCTGGCCGAAATAGTACCACCGGTAATGGGCGAAGTGGTGGCTACAGAAGTAACTGTTCCGTTGTTATTGGTAGTAAGCGTGAAACTTGGGTAAGCCCCTCCAACAGTTATACCGGTTCCGTTGATACTCACGGTTTGGTCGGGCTTGGTATTGATAACCTGGTTTGTTCCGTTAAATCCCAGCCCGGTTCCTAAAGTAAGTTCGGATGGAGATGCTGCCGAGCCTGAATTATTGCCTAGTATTGTTGCATTGGTTTCTTTTTGTACGTCAGCGTAGGTAACTTTATAAGCCGCAATGGTTGGATTCGGGTAAGTACCTGTAAGGTCTCCCCCCGCCGTTCCACCAGGAGGCGTTCCGCTAATAGGCACATTGGCCGCCGAAGTTACACGCCCCTTTGCATCGACAGTTACCTGCGACACCTGGGTAGCGCTGCCGTAAGTATTGGCACTAACACCGGTAGTAGTTAAACTAGGATTGGGATAATTACCCGTAAGGTCACCGCCGGCATTTCCACCAGCACTGCCCGCACTACCCGCATAAAGCGCATAAGGAACACTCGTCATCTGACTGCGGCCCATATTGGTATAGCCACTACATGCCCCGGTAACATCCAGTCCTACTTCCATGTAAGCACCGGTGCTGCCCCAGGTAATGCCGCTCAGCGTACTGGCACTGCCTCCGTCATAAACCCCACCGGCGCCCACACTTACATTAAATAAGCCCAGTTTATTCGTAGTCACGGTGTGATGTTCTTCGTACAACAAGGTACCGCCACTAATCTGGTTATAAATCCGAAACTGAACACAAATGTTCTGGTTAGCCAACAGGTTTCCCGATGCATCGCGGGCAACAGCCTGGTAAGGAATGGTTTGAGGAGTTTGGGCAAAAGCCGAATATGCGCCCAGCAACGCCGAAAGCAATAACGGGAATAATTTTCTCATAACCGGGGGTTAAAGAATTATATAATCGTAATGTAGATGCTGTAATTGGATACTTTGCCTTTGAGGCACTATGCAATATAGAGCAACGAAACCAAAAAGTCAAATTCGAACAGGCAACAAAAATCGACTGCCAAAGCGGCCAAACCGCCTATTTTTGGCCTCTGATACCGTTTTTTTCCATCAACTGCTGAAGGGCATCAACCTGCGCTTTCATCTGGTTGAATTTCATGTTAACATCTTCTGTATTTGCCTTATCAGAATTTAAGCGCTCATTCTCCGCCTTTAAACAGGCATTTTCTTCTTCCAGCGCCTTTACCTTGCGGGCAAGTTCCTGGGTTGCCGAAACATTGAGCATAGAAATGGCGTCATAATCAACCGAAAGCATGTCGTTTATCTCGGTTCCATATACAAACAAACGGTTATCATATTTACCGGCGTCAATGGCTTCCGTCATTTTCACCTTCATTTCGTTACCGTTAATACTAATGATTGAACCTTTTATATCTTTCTGTTCTCCACCGGCCTTTTCATACATCATCAGTTTGCAAACGCTGCCGGTTTTAATATCCTTACTCACCTGAACCGGTTTGGCAAGTTCAATGGCTATGTTTGAATCCTGCACTTTAAAGTTTCGGGCCAGCTGATAAATATTCGGGATTGCCTGAGCTGTTGTAACAGTTTTTACAGCCAGAGGATAGACTCCCTGAATCTGCTGTGCAATTACTTTTTTGTATAAAGCACCGTCCTTTACCTCATCACGCATCCTGTAATCAGTGATCTTAATTTTATTCAAGGTTTGCAGATCGCTTTCAGGGTTAGAAGTTCCTATTATATTTTTGATCCTCTCATCCGAAGATGTAGTGAATCCACCCGCAGTTATAGTAGAATTAAATATAAATCCGGTTCCGTATGTTTTAGAAATTGTGCCATCGCCTATCTGAACCGTGCCCGTGCAACCTGATCCGGTGGCCGTTCCATTATTATTTACAAAAAGTTCATTATAAACAAGTACATAGCCATTGTCACCCACAATCTGCATTCTATTGAGATTTGATTGTGGCTGCCCGATAGAGGATTCACCTGCATAAAAAAATATGTCACCGTTAACCAAATTGTTAAATTGATTTACACCCGCTCTGATGTTCACATTGCCTGAAGCGGGGGAATAAGTAGAGCCCGCGCAGTTGGTTCCATCGCTATTCATGTTACCGGCTATCAGATTAAGATTGCCCCCAAAGGCACATGAACCTGAATAAATTGCATTTCCGGCTTCTACAGTAATAGCGGCCCCTGAGGCTCCTGCGCCGGTTTGGTTCGGTGCATATAAACTACCTCCGCTGGTAAGCCTTATACTTCCGTTAACCTCCAGCTTGTCATTGGGAGAAACTGTGCCAACGCCTACATTTGAACCGTTAATAGCCATAGTAGAACCACTGCTTCCTGCATTCGTATTAAAAAGAATTCTCTGCGAAGATGCGCTTCTCAATACCATGTCATTTGTAGCGGCGTCAGAAGACCAGGCTCCGGCGCTACCAGCAAGGCTAAGCGCCCCTTTTACAGTACCAGCATTGGCAAATAATAAACCTTCACTCCCACTTGGCGCATCCAGTTCAATACCATTGCCAACAGAACTGTATACATGCAATGTCGCTGCTGGCGAGGTAGTGCCAATACCTAACTGGCCATTCACTAACTCCATCCAGGTGGTACCCGTGTTACTTGCAGTGCTGGTTTGCCCGGCTGTCCAAAGCCATTTGGCGTTTGTTCCGGTTTGACCGGATTCGAAGTTGGTTTGGTCATCGGTCCAAAAGTGAACGTTTCCGTTGTCGTAAATGGCAGTAAAAGGGCCGCTGCCCCAAGTGATATTATTGGTTCCGGTGTTATTAAAACTTATGGCGCCATTCGGCGATGTATTGTTGACACCGATATAACTTCCGCTTTGATACATAACACTGTTGCCAATCGTATTTGCCCCGGTAAATTCGGGAATATATCCTGATGTACCAGCTATACCTGCCGACAAATCGGATGCCTGAATGGTACTGGCTACAAAGCTGGTACCATTACCGCGGAGATAATTGCCCGACGTTGCACCGCCACTTATCTCAAAGCCGGATGAGGTATTAATGACCCCTGACACATCGAGCGGGTGTGTAGGACTGGTTCCAATGCCCAATTGACCGTTGGTCAGTGTCATCCAGGTGCTACCTCCGGTGCCGGTGGCTGTCCTTCCTGCCACCCAGTAAAACTGGGCACCGGTTCCGGTAGCCCCTGATTCATAATTAGTCACATCATCTGTCCAGTAGTGAATATTTGAATTGTCATAAACAGAAGTGAACGGACCTGAGCCCCATGCAATGTTATTGGTTCCGCTGTTATTAAAACCAATAGCACCAACCGGTGAGGTATAATTAATACCTATATAGCTACCGGTTTCATAAACCACTCCGCTATTACCAATAGTATTAGTTCCGGTGAATTTGGCATGATAACCTGTGCTGCCCGATATCGCTGCACTAAGGTCAGCGGCCTGAATAGCACTGGATACAAAACTGGTTCCATTGCCGCGCAGATAGTTACCCGAGGCTGCGCCACCGCTTATCTCATAGCCTGAAGTTGTATTGATAACCCCTGACACGTCGAGAGGATGGGTAGGCCCCGTCATTCCTACACCCACGTTTCCACCACCGGCATTTAAAGCCAGGTTTCCAAACGAACTACCGGATGAACTTATTGATTGTATGCTAGAATAACCCCCGGTATTTGCCGAGGTTGCCAATGTTAATGTCGTATAGCCGCCGCTACCGGGATTGCCACCTATTGTTAACTGGGTAGCTGCTGAAGGTGAATAAACGTGCAGGGCACTTACGGGCGCAGTTGTGCCGATACCCACTTTATCGCTTTGCGTGGTATTGTATAAATACCCGCTCGCATTGTTGCGGGTCCAATATCCCAGGGTACTATTGTTCGGAACGGTGGTAGTCAGGTTGTTCGAGGCATCGGTATATACAGCAGAGCTTGCGGCAAGACCCGGTATGTTTACCTGGTTACCTTGTGTAATAGCCATAACAGTAGTAATGCCCGTGCCGCCGTTGCTATATCCCAGATCAACGCCGTTATAACCGGCTATATCTACCCGATCGTTGCCACTTCCACCGGAGATACCGCCCCATTGAACAAAATCAAATTGATCGCTACCGCCGCCGGCACGCAAATAAATCGAATGACCATCCATATGCAGATTACCTTCTACCTGCAATTTATTTGAAGGGTTCGTGATTCCGATACCAATATTCCCCCCATTGTCGTATAGATTGGTTCCGTTAACTACCCACGAAGAACCATTATAATAAGGCACCGAACCTGTAACGCCCGCATTGAGCGAAATTACACCGGCAGCGCTTATCGCAACCGGAGCAGTCGCACTGAGCGCGCCCCCATTAGTTGTAGTTGCACAGGTAGGGCACGAAACAGTGCCGCTTCCCGAAATGGTACCACCTGTGATTGGGGCAGTGGTGGCTACCGATGTAACCGTCCCTGTGTTAACCGCATAAAGTTGACTGGACCCATTAAGTTTGATGCTTGAATTATCGTACCCCACCGAAATATTGCCCGCATTGCTAATTGCCGCGGGCGCAGTAGCACTCAGAGCTCCACCATTGGTCGTAGTTGCGCAGGTAGGGCAGGCGATAGTACCGCTGGCAGAAATGGTGCCACCGGTAATAGGGGAAGTGGTACCTACTGAAGTAACAGTTCCGTTATTGTTGGTTGTAAGTGTGAAACTGGGATAAGCTCCTCCAACTGTTATGCCGGTTCCGCTAATACTCACCGTTTGGTCGGGTTTGGTATTGATCACCTGGTTCGTTCCGTTAAATCCCAGCCCGGTCCCTAAAGTAAGTTCCGATGGAGATGCGGCCGAGCCTGAGTTATTGCCAAGTATTGTTGCATTGGTTTCCTTTTGTATATCAGCATAAGTAACCTTATTAGCCGCAATGGTCGGGTTGGGATAAGTACCGGTAAGGTCGCCTCCGGCAGTTCCACCAGGAGGTGTTCCGCTAATGGGCACATTGACAGCCGAAGTTACACGCCCCTTTGCATCGACAGTTACCTGCGACACCTGCGTGGCGCTTCCGTAAGTATTTGCACTAACGCCTGTTGTTGCTAAAACCGGATTAGGATAAGTGCCTGTAAGATCACCGCCAGCAGTTCCACCGGGAGGAGTTCCACTAATGGGCACATTAGTAGCCGAAGTTACACGCCCCTTTGCATCGACAGTTACTTGCGACACCTGCGTAGCGCTGCCATATGTATTGGCACTAACACCGGTAGTAGTTAAACTGGGATTGGGATAAGTACCCGTAAGGTCCCCACCAGCACTGCCACCGGCACTGCCCGCACTACCTGCGTAAAGTGCGTAAGGAACACTCTGCATTTGAGTGCGGCCCATATTGGTATAGCCGCTACAAGCACCGGTAATATCAAGTCCTACTTCCATGTAAGCACCGGTGCTGCCCCAGGTAATGCCGCTCAGCGTACTGGCACTGCCTCCATCATAAACCCCACCGGTGCCCACACTTACATTAAATAAGCCCAGTTTATTCGTAGTCAGGGTGTGATGTTCTTCGTACAACAAAGTGCCGCCGCTTACCTGGTTATAGATCCGAAACTGAACACAAATACTCTGGTTTACCAACAGGTTTCCTGCTGCGTCACGAGCGACGGCCTGGTAAGGGATGGTTTGTGGAGTTTGGGAAGAGGCCGAATATGCGCATAGGCAGGCCAAAAACAATAACGTAAAAAGCTTTCTCATAACCGGGGGTTAAAGAATTATTTAATTGTAGTGTATGTAATGTAAACTGAATCTTAGCCCTTTAGGCAAGCTGCAATATAAAGCAACAAAACTAAAAAGTCAAATAAGGCTACCCTTTGCCTCCGTCGGTTCGTAAATACACTAAGGTCCAGGGTGTATTGCGAACCTGCACTTCCATATTGGAATTGCGCGCACTTTGGAGGAAGCAAAATGCTTCTTACCACAATTTTAGCAACCTAAGATTCCCGTATATTATAAGTGGTGAATGTGAAGATTAGTCCTTCCCTACTCCGCACTTCTCCACGCCGTAATCCCAAAGTATCTTTGCATTTCCGGCGTTATGTGCCAGCAAAGTGGTTTTGGTTACCTTCTTATTCTTAAAGTATTTACCGGTGGTGTTGATCAGGCCGGGGTCTGAGGCCACAAAAACAGAGGTAGCTGCACCTTGCTCTACACTGATCATAAAAAGCCGTGAAATGGCAAACAAAGGCTTCAGCCAGCCTTTGTCATGGTCAGAGCCAAAACCACTTCTTACCACCCCTGGATGCACCGCATTGACAGTTATCCGTGTTCCTTTTAATTTTTCGGCCATTGAGTAGGTAAAATAAACATTGCACAACTTGGTAAAGCAATATTGCGCAACACTGGCATACCCCTTCTCTGCATTAAAATTCGTGGGGTCGAATTTAGCCATCCGGTGCCCTTCAGAGCTGAGATTAACAATACGGCCTTGCTTGCTTTGTTTTAGTTTATCAAGTACCAAATGTGTTAGTAAAAAGTGCGACAAATGATTAACCTGGAAACATAATTCAAAGCCATCCTCGGTAATGGTCTTATCCGGATACATCAATCCGGCATTATTAATAAGCACATCCAGCTTAGGGTATTTGTCGTTGAACTTTTTGGCCGCAGCCCTTACCTGTTTAAAGGAGGTCAGGTCCGCAATAATGTATTCTACTTTTGCACTTCCGGTTTTCTCCATGATCTCAGCCCTGGTTTCCTCGGCCTTGACCTTATTGCGCACCATCATTACGATGCTAAACCCCTTTTCTGCCAATTGAATGGCCGTTTGTTTTCCTACACCTTCTGTAGCACCCGTAATGAGCACCAGTCTGTCTTCCTGTTCCATGTTTAAATTTTAGTCAGTTTATACGACCCTTGAATGACGTATGCTTCCGGTAAATATTTTAAACAGGCAAAATTGTGATGAAATGACATGAAAAATGAGAGCGGCGAGACCGGTCATTGTATTACCGGTTATAATACAATAGATACCCGAAATAAAAGCTTGTTTTATTTCGGGTATAACTATTATGCTTCCTGATTAAAAGGAATAGATTGACTTAAAACTGCAAACAGATAAATTCCTACAGCTTGTGCTTAATGGTTACACTTTTCTTAACTGTAGTCTTAGGATGAGCCTTAGCGTATTTAGCCGAAACGAAACGTCCGGTCTTCGTGCTGATGTAAATCGCTTGCTTGTGGGTAACGAATTTTCCTTTTGCCATAAATTTGAATTTTAATGTTTAATATACGAATTTAAAACAAATAAATTCTTACAACCAACCATTATGAGCATTCGTTATGCCCATCCAATTCAAAAGCGCGCATTTTTTAGGGCAATCATTCATTTTCCCCAGGGCGAACAGAGGACGGCTATTTACCGGTCTCTTCAGCGTTCTTATACTCCGAAGGAACATTAAAATCACCGGCGCTCATATCTGTATTCGTGGCACTCACAAGTTCGAAAGAGCTAATCACAGCACCGCCGTTATCTTTTGTAACAGATTCCAACGGAACACCCTGCATAGATTCCTGGTTCAGCCCCAGTAGTTCGTAGCTGCTCTGAAAGTATGGATAGAACTTATAAAGGTCGGCTTTAAAGTCTTTGGTAATCCACATTTCGGTGGTGCTGCGGTTGGTCTTTACAACCACCTTTTCGCAAGCCATACCCGAAATCGTTTTGGACTCACCGGTCCGGTTAACACTTACCCGGTTAACGTCGATAGAAGACTTAATATTCTGCACCGCTACCGGGAAATATCTTTTCTCTGTTGCTCCAGGTGCTGAACCATCGCTATAGGTCAATAACTGTGCCTTCGTTGCATCAGGCACAAAATAGCTGGTAGAGTTGATCTTACCATCTGTATAACGCATGGCCATTTTACACTGCGTTTCACTGACCGACCAGGTAACCGTAATAGTTGCACCCTTGGTACTGGCATCTGTGTATTTCTGCACAACCACCAGACCTTTAGATGCAAATAACCCGGTTGTCAAAACCAGCGCAATAACTATCGAAAATATCTTCTTCATATATTAAGGTTAAAACTTTCTTGTTTGAATAATTTAAGGCCCCACAACACCCCTCACTTGCGGTGTGTTATAAGTTCCGTCAGGTAAACCGGTCAACGGATGGCCGTTTCTTTTAATGGCCTCTCCGGCTGCCCCACCTGCTGGTCCGTAAAACGGTAAAAAGCCCCCGGGAATTGGAATAGGAATACAAATAGTACCGATGATCGGAATAGCAACACAAACCTGTAACGAAACGTTGATGTATCCCTTGGTTCCTGCCTGTGTAAAGGCCCCGCCGTTACCACCATAGGCCGAAGGCGTAATGGTAATAGTCGCGATGCTGATAGGAATATTAATAGGGTAGGTAGCTGTTGGCCCGGCACCCGGCACTGAAGCAATACAGCAAGTAGCATTACCACCGGCATCAAAAATACCCAGGTTGATGCCCCCGCCCTGGTTAATAGTGCCACCGTGACCGAGTTCTGAACCGCCGCCACCACAAAACCCAAATCCTAAAGCAAAACCTCCGATAATAGGAATATTGGAAACACCGATAGCGAAGCCTACCGAACCGCCACCTCCACCTCCGCCATAAATGGCACCGTTGTTAGTTAAAATAGTTTTACTGGTCAGGTTCATCGCATTACCTCCGGGAGCTCCGGGTGTTCCGCCTGCAATTAAAAATCCACCGTTAAAGGAAAAACTGCCCCCATCTCCGCCCCTGCCTAAAATATCGCCGTTGTTTACTATACACACTAACGAGTTGGGGTCTATTGAACCCGAAGTATAAGATGGAAGAGTATTGAGCGAAGAATGCACGGTAACTGTGTTATTGATGGTCAACAACACAAACTGAGCAGGGCTTGGTGGAAGCCCGTTAAGGGTTTGTAAGTTATAATTGGTAACATCGGTTGGTATCGTAATCTGAACCGGGGGACGTATGTATACGTCGTAGGTTAAGTAGTTGACCTGGTTACCACAAAATGCCTCTATAATGATAGGGAAATGCCCACCAACCGGAGAACATTCATCAGCCTTCACGACCAACTGAACGGAACCTGAAGTATCGAAGGTAGGATTACCGTTAAAATAAACGCTCACCCCGATAGGCAGCGAGGAAAGAAAAATTACGTTGATAGGCTGAATCCCATTGGTATGCGCCACCGATATGACCGTGCTTACCGAATCAACTATTGTCCGGTCCAGCGTATCAGTGCCATGGCTGATGCTCATCGTAAATTGGCACTCATAACAATTCTGCTCATAGGCTTTCAGCCAGCACTGGCCGTTCCAGTATTCAATAACGCTGTCCTGCGTATTGAAAATGGTTAACCCGCGCAACGGATTGCTGATAGAGTCACGTTCGCCACTCGTTAAGCGTGGCAAACCCAAACCTTTATGATTGGACTCTAACTGCAAAATGGCGCTTGAGTCGGGTACCATAATATTTATTCCCACCTGCGCTTCTGCAACAAAATACAGAAGGGAGAATAAAAACGAAAGTGTTAGAATTTTCTTCATCAATACATGGAGATTTTATACAAGTATCAAAGCTATTATTTTCCCGCCATCTTGCAGCATTTTTTTGCCTGAATTTCTTTATTTCTTTTTCCGATCTTTCCTTTACATTTATACCAAAATTTAGAGCCCATTGATGCGGAGATTTATTTTCCTGTTTTCTTTTCTTAGTCTGCTGTCACTTACTGCTTTTACACAAAATGCATTTTTGAGTAACACGGGGCTGGTATCTCTGAAACCGGGCGCGTATGTTTCGATCATTGGCGATGCATATAATCGCGATAGCGGCTACTACGATAACAGCGACAGTATTTTTGTAACCGGCAACTGGAGCCACACGGCACTTAACCGGTGTTTTGATTCTATTGGCACCGGCTGGGTTTATATGCATGGCGATACGCAACACATCACAGGCACCTCACATACACATTTCTACAATCTGACACTCGAAAATCTGGGTGTAAAATATGGCGACCTCGATGTTTATGTGGATGGCCATTTACAATTGACCGACCGCGAATTTAGCATGGATACAAATACTGTTTGGGTGCTCGATCCTGACACGGGAGCAGTGCAACGCACCGCCGGTTATGTTTCAAGTTTAAATGATGGCGGATTATTAAGGAGAACGAACAGCGTCTTGCCTTACCTTTTTCCTGTAGGGTCCAATCTCGGAACTTTCAGATACCGGCCGGCAGAGTTCGACCCTTTGAATGCCAACCTGAACCACTACAAGGTTCGCTTTGCTAATACCGACGCCACCCTCGAAGGCTTTGACCGCAACAATAAAGAGATAAGAGTTTGCCAGGTCAACCCTGCCTGGTACCACCGTTTCTATCATATCTCAGGAAGTGATTCGGCCACTATTACTATTATGTATGACACTATTGCCGATGGAAGCTGGAATGACATAGTCCACTGGCAAAACACACCGGAATGGGAAAGGATATTCAGGGACGTAATTACCCCGGGCACACCATTCAACCGCATCAGCAAATTTGTTTGGAACAATTATCACTATGCACCTTTTGCGTTGGCCATCACCTCGCAGCTTACCGTTGCAGCCAACATTGCCAATGTTAGTTGCAGTGGCATGCAAAACGGCTCCATTGGTTTAACTATAACCAACGCACAATCAGCTTATACCCTTTTATGGAGCAACGGCGATACCACCCAAACAATCAGTGGTCTCAGCCCGGGAGTTTATACAGTGACTATTTCTGAAATAGACCACTGCGCATTCAGCGATACATTTACCATTACCCAGCCGCCACCTTTAAGGGCACTTACCACCGATACCAATGTTACCTGCCATGGCGGTCATAATGGTTCGGTTTACATTTCACCTTACGGCGGAACACCACCTTACCAATACGTCTGGAATACCGGAGATACCTCTGCCAGCGTTACAGGTCTTGACACCGGAACTTATTCAGTGATATTGACAGACTCTAATCATTGCATCGTTGCCGATACATTCCACATCACCCAACCTACTGCGGTAATAACCGCCGCAAACCAAAGTAACGTATTGTGCTTTGGGCAACAGAATGGTTCTATAAGCGTAACCCCATCTGGCGGAACGCCTCCTTATACTTATCACTGGAGCAATGGTGGTATCACCCCGGCTATTACTGGTCTTACCGGGGGAAGCTATATTGTAACCATTACTGAAGCCGACCGCTGTTTAACTTTCGATACATTTTCGATTAACGAACCTCCACCTTTAAGAGGGGTGCTTTCAAGTACGAACGTAACCTGTTATGGCCTACAAAATGGTTCTATTTCAGTGGCTCCTTTTGGAGGAACACCTCCCTATGTCTTTAACTGGAGTAATTCAGCCACCACTCAAAATCTGACTAACCTGAGTAATGGCACTTATACATTTTTGCTGACAGACTCCAACGGTTGTCAATTGACGGACTCCTTTACGATTACTGAACCATCGAGCGACCCTTATGCAGTAGCCGGTGTTGACACCCTCATCTGGCGCACGGATACCATCCAGTTGAACGGATTTTTGGGAACCAACTATAATTGGGAACCGGCCTATAACCTGAGTTGCACCAATTGTTCGAACCCATATGCATGGCCCGATTCAGACGTTACGTATAAGTTGACCATTACGGATAACATTGGTTGTTTAACTTACGATAGCGTACGCGTATTTGTCCGCGACAAACCATTTCCCCTGTTCTTTATCCCGAATGTGATTACACCCAACAACGATGGATTTAATGACGTGTGGTACATCCGGGACCTGGAAGGCTATCCGAATAATGAAGTGCGGATTGTGAACCGTTGGGGCGATGAGGTTTTTGAACAAACCCCTTACGAGAATAAATGGGCCGGTACCTGGAAAGGACAGGATCTGCCGGGTGGTACCTACTATTATATCCTGATCATTCACGATAATGCCAAGGACCAAAAATTTGACGGACCGCTTACGATAGTGAGATAGTTTAAGAAACATGAGAGATCGTTTACTTTTTACTTTTATTATATTCCTGGCTGCAGTTTCCTTGCGCGCTCAGCAGATCGAGGATTTCTCCTTACTTCGTGAAAATGCGTTTATTCTGAATCCCGCTGTGGCAGGAACCGAAGGCTGGATGCACGGAGTAGCTACTTTCAGAAAAGAGTTTTTACAGATCAACCAATCTCCTTACACCGCCGTGCTAGCCATGAACGGATTGATAGCCAAGAAAAACATCGGCCTGGGTGGTTACCTGATTGATGATGTTACCGGCCCTACAAGTAAGATAGGTGCCAACATAGCCTTTGCATATAACCTACCCATTGCGCAACGGCATTCAAATGCCGACCCCGATCACATGCTGAGCTTCGGGGCCTCGGTAAGCATCGTTCAATATCGTTTGAACGGAAGTGAACTGCAACCCAATAATCCCGGCGACCCGCAATTGGTAACCGCCGATGCCACCAAGATATTTCCCGATGCCACGTTTGGCGTTTACTACAGATACAAGGAGAATTTCTATGCCGGGTTCTCAGTTCCACAAATCATGGGTCTGAATGTGAATTACCGTAGTGCCGATGGAACTGCTGCAATTAAAACCGTGCAGCAATTCAATGTTTTAATAGGCGGCAAGATATCCTTCGACCGGGATAAGTTTAGTATTGACCCTATTGCCGATCTCCGCTACGAAAAAGGAGCTCCGCCACAAGGAGATATCGGTGCACGATTAAACATCAAAAACCTTGTTTGGATCGGTGCCAATTACCGCACCCTCAACTACATGGTTTTCGAAGCCGGTTTTAATGTAAAAGATGTATTTAAACTAGCCTACGCCTACGACCTTAACTGCGGAAGCTATACCCAGGAAGTTGGTGGGACCCATGAAATAAGCCTCATTTTCAACGTTATTAAATCCAGCAAGATCTGGAGAGGCGTTGGTGCCGCGCCCAGATTCTGATTAGGCCCTCCTGATAGCTGTTTATTGCAATTTTCCCTTTTTCATCCTGATTAAGAGGGTCTTGCTACTTCTTAATAATTCAAAATATTCCTGAAAAACTGCCTGTTTTAATCTTGTTAGAATACTTTCGAAACCACTTAAGCGTTAGCGGTACTCATGATCCCAAAAATATTCCTATCAGCCTTTTGCCTTATCTCCCTGAACATCGCCTTTGGTCAGCAACCGGACTCTGCTAAAACCCCCGTTCTGAACGGTGAATACTATTACAACCTCGGGCTAGAAAAGGCCCAACTCGGTGATCTGCAAAGGGCACTGGAAGCTTTTGATAAGTCGATAGAAATTAAGAACGACGAATATGTGGCCTGGTATAACCGGGGCATCGTAAAATACATGATGAAGCATTATGAAGATGCTCTCATTGATCTGGACCAGGCCGTCAAACTAAATGCAGCCTACAAAAAAGCCTATCTCAACCGCGGAAGTGCAAAGAAGCACTTAACTGATTTTGGAGGGGCCATACAAGATTACTCCCGGGCATTGCAACTGGACAGTAACTATGGCGAAGCCTATTATGACCGCGGTATAGTTTACGAGCTATTCGATAAAATGGACATGGCCTGCAAAGATTTTACCAAAGCCAATGCACTTGGATATACCAACGCGGATAAACATGTAATTACCTGCCAGGACCTTTCTAAAAGAGGTCAGCTTCATCCCGTTTTATGGCTCACCAAAATTTCATCTAACCGCCTGTACGGCTTCTCAACCGATTACCCCATTAAAGTGGGAAACAGCCCTGATGGCGGCCCGGCCAACGAACGCGCTTACCTGGAACTTTTACGCGATGCCAAAGGTCAACCCGTTCGTTATGAGCGTGTGGCCAGTTGTTGCGGATATGCCTCTGATAACGCCCCAAAAGGTTTGGCATTATTAGATAAATACCAGGTAGTGTTCACCAACGAATCGGGTGAACAGAAAACAGCCTTCGTCTATCTGTCCTTCTATGATTACGACGAACCCAGAGTGCTTTACGGATTCAGCACTGTTAATCACGATAAGGTTCCGCTTTACTAAAACAGGCTTACACCATTCATTTCTTTTGGTTGCTCTATACCCATTATTTTAAGTATGGTAGGGGCGATATCACCCAACTTACCTCCTGTTCTGAGCTTCGGATGGAGATCTTTATCAACCAGGAAAATGGGCACCGGATTCATGGTGTGCGCTGTATTAGGACTTCCATCATCATTGATCATATAATCAGCATTGCCATGGTCGGCGGTAATGAGTAACGCATAGTTATGCTTTAGACCCTCAAGGGTAACCCGCTCTACGCAGTTATTCACCGTCTCCGCAGCTTTAATGGCCGCAGCAAAAACACCTGTGTGGCCAACCATATCTGTATTGGCAAAGTTCAGACAAACAAAATCAGGTTGGTGCGCCTCTATCTCGGCCACTACTTTATCTGTAAGCGGCACCGCGCTCATTTCCGGCTGCAGGTCATAAGTTGCAACTTTAGGCGAGGGCTCCATGATTCGCTTCTCCCCCTCAAATTCCTTTTCGCGTCCACCACTAAAAAAAAAAGTGACGTGAGGATACTTTTCCGTTTCGGCGGCCCTTAGCTGGGTTCTGCCGGTTAATGAAAGCACCTCTCCCAGCGTCATCCTCAGATCATCCGTTCCGAAAATATTAGCCACTCCCTTAAAGGAATGATCGTACATGGTCATCGTAGTATAATGGAGGTTCATTTTGTGCATTCCGAATTCCGGAAAATCATGTTGAGTGAGGGCTTTGGTTATCTCCCGGCAGCGATCCGTTCTGAAATTAAAGCATAGCACGGCATCCTCATCCTGAACAGGAACAAAGTGTTCCTCCGATATCAGTGGCTTGATAAATTCGTCGGTCACGTCATTATTATAGCTTTCCTGTAGGGCCATTTCGAAGTCGGCCACCTTTCGCCCTTCACCTTTAATAAGCATGTCATAAGCCAGCTTCACCCGCTCCCAACGGTTATCGCGGTCCATAGCGTAATATCGCCCAATAACACTGGCCACATGCCCAACCGACTCTTTACAATGGTCATTCAGTTCTTTGATAAAACCTAATCCGCTCTTCGGATCGCAATCTCTACCATCGGTAAAAGCATGGATGTATACTTGATTGTTGTTCAGTCCATTATCCTTTGCAATATCGCACAGCGCTTTCAAGTGGTCAATATGGGAATGCACCCCACCATTCGATACCAAACCCATTAAATGTAATGGCCTGTTGTTCTTTTTACAATAGTCTATAGCCGCCAGCAACTTCTCGTTTTTAGCCAATTCGCCGGTTCTGATAGCCACATTTATCCGCTCCAGTTCCTGGTAAACTATCCTGCCGGCTCCAATGTTCAGGTGGCCCACTTCGCTGTTTCCCATCTGGCCCTCAGGCAAGCCAACCACTTCGCCATACGTCACCAACTCGGTATGCGCGTAGGTGTTATATAAACTATCGATAAAAGGAGTTTTTGCCTGGGCTATAGCACTGCGCTTTGGGTCAGGACCATGACCCCAGCCGTCCATAATGATGAGGATAACTTTTTTATTCATAAGGCGCTAAAATAAAGTAGTTTGGTATCTTCATGTGGGTGAATTATGTCAACATTTGCAAAGACCATTGTTATTCTGTGTTTGCTCCTTTCTGTAAGCACAACGCAAACCTGAACACTTAAACACCTGAACACAAGCATAAGTTTGGAATGATTATTGATATCTAACACGAAAAGTAGTTGACCACATGAAAACCGCTCCTTACAAAGCCCGCCTTGTTGCCCTGTTGTTATTTTTTACGTTTGTCGTTGGTGCCTCAGCGCAGGGGTTTGATCATATTGTTGCTGCCTTTAAAAGTGGTGACGCCTCCGCCATTGCCCGTAATTTTGAAGGAAACGTAGAAATAACCATTAAAACCGGGGGAACATCTTACAGTAAAAGCCAGGCTGAAATGGTCCTTAAAAACTTCTTTGCCTCGCATAAACCAAAAACCTTTGCCGTAACACACGAAGGAACCTCGCCACAAGGTTCCAAATATTTTATTGGCAGCCTTACTACTTCTTCCGGAAACTACAGAACCTACGTATATGCCAAGACCATGAAAACTGAACTGGTGATACAGGAGATCAGGTTTGAAGAGCAATAGTGCCCTGCCTTTCACCTGTTGGAACATGATAAACGTTGACCTCCACATTTTAGCATCCGCCTTTGACGATAATTTGCCGCCGGCTATGTCCACATATCAAGGCACTTTATAAATACCCCACATTCAACCCCTGTTTGCATTTATCCGGATGCTTTATGTTTGCTATTACATGAATTCAATATTTCTGCTTTCATTAACCATTCTTTAATTACGCAGTATGAGCGAAAAAGCAAGCGGCCCAAAGCCTGCCAATAAAGGAGCCAATAAAAGTTCCAACCCGGTTAACAAAGTATTTATCGGTTTAGCATTTCTGCTATTTGTTATGGTTTGCATAGCTTATGCCAACCATTTCAATAACCCGTTTCAGTATGACGACGGGCACGCCATCGTGAACAATTATTATTTGCGCGACCTCAAAAATATTCCGCTCTTCTTTAAAGATGCAGTTACCAGTTGCACCTATGCACCCAACCAGATATACAGACCACTGAACACTACCTTAAATGCCATCGATTGCGCTATCGGCGGAAAAGGAATGCCGGTGCCTTTCTATTACCACTGCTCTATCTTCATCACCTTTCTTATACTAGGTGTTTTTATTTATCTGCTTTCTATCAAAATTTATAACGTTGCTTTTCAGCACCGCCTTAATCCTTATATAGCATTGTTGACGACAGCAGTTTTTATGCTGCATACAGCTACCTCCGAAACCATCAATTACATCTACGAACGCTCAGACCTAGCTTCTACCCTAATGGTATTGGTAGCTTTGTGCGTATTTACATATTATAAGCACTTACGTAAATATCAGCTCTACATCATACCTATGGTGCTGGGACTTTTGATCAAGGAACCGGCTGTGATGGTGGCTCCCTTTGCATTTCTATACATGTTCCTGTTTGAGGAGAATCTTGGATTCAATAAGCTTTTCAGCTCAACTTCTCTCAAACTTTTGGTGAAGGTTGCCCCGGCCTTTGTCATAGCCGCAGTGGTATTTCTGTTCGAACAACAAATGAGCCCCAGTCGCTGGGCCGCCGGTAGTTACCTGGCCACTTCGGCCGATGCTGAACGTATCCCCTACCTGCTTACTCAGCCTATGGTAATGATCCATTACTTCAACAACTACATATTCCCGGTCAACCTTTCGGCCGACTCGCAGGATTGGGAATATATCACCAACCCTTTTGATGAAAGAGTAGTGTTCCCTGTAATGTTTATTTGCTTTACTCTCTATCTGGCTTACAAAGCCTCTTTGCAAACCAAAACCAGGCCCATAGCCTTTGGTATACTTTGGTTTTACCTGGCGCTTGCCCCTAACTCCAGCATCATTCCTTTCCCCGAAGTAATACGTGACCTCCGGACTTTCTTTGCCTTTATCGGATTGACCGTTGCTGTAGTATGGGCATTATTTCTGCTTTACACTAAATACGAAACCATTATTTCAAAGAACGCAGTTTTACGAGGAAGCCTGATAGCCCTGATGTCCATCTTCTTCATCGCCCATACTTATGGTGTCCGCCAACGTGTAAAGGTTTGGAGCACCGAAGAATCGCTGTGGAAAGACGTGACCGAAAAGAGCCCTAACAACGGCCGCGCCCTCATGTTTGTTGGTAAAGACATGATGGAACGCGGCGAGTATAAAGGTGCCCTCGACTACCTGACACGAGCAGAAGTAAAATGGCCCACTAACCAATACATCCAGTTAAATCTGGGTGTACTTTACAACGAGTTAAAAAACACTGCCAAATCCGACCAGGCTTTTAAGAACGCGCTTCAATTCGACCCACAAAACCCGGATTGCTTTGCTTTTTACGGAGTCACGCTCATCTCAAATGGCCGCATAGCCGAAGCCAGGGATATTGTTGACCGGGGACTCAGATTTAATCCAAATCATCCCGACCTGCTTAAAATGAAAGCGCAGTTAAGCTCCATGGGCAATGTTAAGAGCAAATTGGAAACGCTGGAAGAATCTGTCAAACTTCACCCTACTGCCGACGACTACATCAATTTAAGTGTAGAGTATTATAACAATGCCCGCTACGCCGATTGCATTCATGCCGCAGAAGAAGCACTGAAACTACATCCTGATTTTGACCTGGCTTACAGCAATATTTGTGCTGCCAATAATGCGCTTCATGATTGGGACAAAGCCATTGCCGCAGGCCAAAAAGCTGTGTCACTAAGCCCGAACACCGAACTTTATAAGAACAATTTAAAGATCGCTTACGACGGAAAAGAACATTCAAAATAAAGCTGTCAGTAAAACCAAAAAAGATTGTTTGCAAAGCATTGTATTAATTCGATAATGCGATATATCCGCCTTGCCCCGTTAAATGGTTATACTTCATTTTAGGAAGAAAATCTTTTCTGAAACACACATCATTACCCGGTGCTATGATGTAATAGCCTTCTGCCAGTTTCTGGTTGGCAAAATCTATTTGCTCCTGATAAATGCACCATGATTGAATCGGGTTAATTTTAGCGGGCATGTTATATCCTCCCCTGTAATACAAATAAAAATCATCGCCTAAGGTCATGAAATAAACCTTGGGGCTACCGTTCGTCAGTGCTTTGATAGTCTCCAAGGCACCAGGCACAGGCATTTCCTCTTCATAGGTCCATGGGCCATTCTTTAAGGTGTGTACGAACCCGCCTGCATTATTGACAAACGCTGCAGAATTATTGGTCATGAGTACCAACAACACCAGCACCAGCGGCGAAGCGCTTATCAGCTTATTCATTCCTTTAAATGACTCCAGCTCATTTTTAGACAAAGTCCATAATAAGTCGCAACATAGTACAGTAACGAAAACCAACGAAGTGGAAACATGTATCACGTTATTTTCATGGCTGCGCCCGAAAAAATACATGCAGTTTCCGGCACTTAAAGCCAAAAGAAAAACGGCCGAAACGAAATAGTGTTCCGCAAATAGCTTTCTGTAAACCAATAACAAAGTCGCAGCAAAAACATAGGTAGCCGCAAAATACCAGAACAAAGACGTTTGCTCAATGGGCAGCATACCTATCTGGAATCCCCCGAAAAATTTAACGCTTTCATCAATAAAACTTCCGGTTAGTATCCTGAACACGATCATACCCGCAAGGCAAAGCGCCAGGTTAGCCCCGAACTTCTTTACATATCCTGATGCGAATGATAGAAAAGAGAATGACTCCTTGTGCTGAAATGAATTATAAGCATCTAATAAAAAAAGACACCCGACTACAGCCAGGTAGCAGGCCAGGTAAATGACTCCCCATTGATTAATGAATATCAAAAGCAGAAACATAACAATGCCGGTTCTTATATCCGCCAGCCCGAAGAAATAAGCAGCAGCAAAAAGCAGCAACCACCAATCAAGCCTGATAGCGGTACTTTGTGCGCAGAATGTCACATCACTCAATCCCATAAAAAACCGGATCATAACTGCCAGCACCAAAAGGGCAAAAGCCAGGTTCTTGTTCATGAAGAACTTGCGGGCTGTAATGAACAGGCCGGCCATCAACACAAACATTGACCCTTCGGCAGCATAGCGGTAGGCATAAACACTCAAATGATTTTTAAGGATGTATAGTGCCGGTATGCTCGGCAGTATGTCATACTGAAAAAAGGTATCCGATATCCTGCCCGTTTGTATCCACCTGAGAGCCGGGGCCAGTAAAAAGGAGTAATCGAAATACGATATATCGCAGTACGGAATAAAGCAGATGATCAGCAGCAATTGGGCAACCAAAAACTGACCCAACAAACTGCTCTTTTCGTACACCCATTTCAACAAAAAAGTAAACCCGGCAAAAACGACTACCACCGTTATCCAGTTTATGATGTTTCCACCGGGCTGGGTAAAAAAGTTTTGAAATAAGTGCAGCTCGAAAAAAAACACCGCCCAAAGTATGCCACCAATAACCGTCAAAACATTTTTAGGAAAGTTGGACCGGTATAACAAATACCCCAAAGGGCCGGTCAATAACACCATCAGAAACAGCACGTATGGTTCTATCCCATCATGCTGGTCATTACCGCCAAAGATATTATGAGGGTCCAGCACCAGGCTAATCATCTGATCGCTCGGGCGATGGAAGTTTAAGATGCTGTCATGAAAGGCAAAGAACATAAAGTAGCAGTACAGAAACGGAATCCCTGCAATGATCAAAACAGAAAGCAAACCCGTCCGGCTACGTGTATTTTCAGTTTCCTGTCGTTGCATTTTTCGGTTTTATAAATCGGTTTGGATTAGATACGATTCAGTTTTAAAAGCTTATTTAACTTTCAGATGCACTAAAGCCTCCTGCAGATTAGCCTTGGCCAATGGAAAATCGGGATTGATGGCCAGTGCTTTTTCACAGTATGTTTTTTGCGATTCCCAATCTCCCATTTTTCCGTAAGCTGAGCCAATATTATTGTAGGCCAGTTCGCCTTTCGGATTTACCGCTATGGCCTTTTGCCATGCCTTAATAGCCTCAGGATAGTTGCCGCTGTTATAAAAACCAAGCCCTTCATTGATGGCTGCTCCCCAGCTGGCATCAACCGGAGCAGGCTGTGTTGCTGTGGCAGGTGCCGACGGAATATTAGCCGGTGCCGATGGAGCAGGCAACGAAGGTTTAAGAGTTACCCACAATGCATAATTCAGTGGTATTAAAAACACAATCAATAGCACCGCATGAATAATATTCTGCCGCGTAAACTTGCCGCGCTCCTCTCCGCTTTCATTGTTAAGCTCACTCATTATTTACAATTGTTTTAAAAAGGTATCAATTATCAAAGATATAAACAGTGCGTTTCATATCCGGATTGGTCACCGAAGTTACCGTGATCGCAATTTTGTCTTTTCCTTCTTGTATGGGTCCGGGGCTCAAAGGAATATTCAAAGACTTAAAACCTGCGACCGAAGCAGTGGTCAATTGCATTTTATAGTTTCCGGAAGCCGAAGAAATATCCACCTTGTAAGAATCCTCATCACTACCAACGTTAAATACTTTAAGCTGGAAAGAGCGCTGCGCTTTGGTCAATGTATCACAACTGGTTTGGATGGTAAAATAGCAAGGATACAAAGACGAAGTATAGTGTGCCCTGTCTACCGGAAATGGAAACCAGTTACCATTTACATCCTTCCGCCTTTCAATTTCTGCGGTCCATACAATGCGCTTATTGGGGGTAATTTCATACACCTTGTTGATCATACCCATACAAACCAGCAGGTTTCCGTTTTTCAGTTCATCTACATTTCCGCCCCGTACACTCAGGTTATCCTGCTTAAAATCATATTTCCACACCACCTTACTATTGCTCTTGGCAGTTGGCTGCGTAAAGATCACCACACTCGAATAGGGCTCACCACCTGTAGCCACGGCACGCGGGTCGCGGTTATCGAATACGCCTATATTTCCATTGCGCATCAGTACAGCACCGTGCTGCTTACAAAAAAATCCGTCAGCGTTGGGTGCTCCGTTGTAAGTCATGTGCTCGCCCCACGAGCAAACCACCTCACCGGTCTTTTTATTCAGTTTGATAATGCGGCTTACATTCCTGAATGATATGTATACAAAACCGTTCTGCTCATCTACATCAAAAGCATTGATGTGTCCTCCCGGCGTAGTCATGAACAAACCCGAATCGGGCCGCCCTTCAATCATCTTCTGCAATTCCGCATCATTAAAATATCCTTCCGATGACCATTGCCATACCATATTTCCTTTCCGGTCAAACTCCTGCAACACTTCATACGCTATCATGCCACGGGCGGTTTGATTTACCTCATTTTTACCCCCGTTACCCGGCACCCGCTCTACCACATTGCGCCTGTTCAACACCATAAAATTACCGCTCTCCAGTTTCCTGAAACAATGGTTAGCGTTGAACTTCGTATAATGCGATTCGCCCTCCCAGGTAATGCGCTCAGGCAATTGCCATAACACATGGCCGTTCAAATCCCATTCCTCGTTTCGCAAAGCGTTGATGAGCGTTATTGTTCCCGCCGGTGTAATGCGCAAGTCCCGGTTCAGTGAATTAGCCGAATCGCGTTTGGCGTTACTCAGACTGTTGGCCGTATCCTGCGGCCAGAACCAGACAAAATCACCGGCCCGGTCAACGATACAACGGGCTTTATCATAAATGATCAAACCGCCTGCATTGGAAGCAGAGTCATTATTTGTAACCTTCGACCGGTAAAAGTTCTTGTTCACATACCCTCCTTCAATGATCTCAAACTGATAAGGGCCCTTCCAGCCGGTTGGTTTTCCTTCTTTAAGACCGGTATATCGCCATGCGTACTTCTTGCCAAAATCAAATACCCGGAGCATCGCGGCCGTAGCCGAATCCTGGTGCCTGACCAAAGGATGCTCAAAGGTGTTGCCGTTCTCATCGGCTATTACTTCTATTACATATGCATCCGCACCAACCACCCGGGGATGCTCGAACATGATCTGGGTAAAATTAAGGCGGGTACCGGGCTCGGGCAGTATTTGCGCATCGCAAAAATAACCCGTGGTTACGAGCAACAGTAAAACCCAATAATGATATCCCCGGAGGGTCTTTTTTAAATGCATAATTGCATCTGATTACGATGATGACTTAAAACTACAACCTTACTTTTTAACCGATGCTACAATAATAGTTTTTGCTCTTCATAAAACCTGCTTTCAAAACACCATAAACCTCACAGCGGCAGAAGGTGTGTATATATTATTGTCCGAACCTTCAAAACCTGAAGAACATCATTCTCTCCCTCCGCCTTTTTGCCGGGAGCAGAAGCATTCGATTCTGGCCGTTAACAGCCAAGAAAATACCGCGTAATATCCTGGCTCACCTGAGCATTTGCCCCTACAAATGCTATCAAAGGCTCAATGTCATTACGCTTAAGGAAGCGTACAAGAGAAATTTACCACTAAGACACTTAAGACCCGAAGTTCCTCTAAGTTTTTTATCCCGGCGTTTTTCAGTACTCCCTCATTAACTGTAAACATTTCTCCCGCTCACTCTTTTTTAAAGGTCAAATTAAACGCAGCATTTCTTAGTGCTACTTAGTGTTCTTAGTGCCTTACTGGTAAATTGCATTAAGTCAATGGAATGGAGTAAATGCTAAGAAAATACGTGATTTTAAAAATTTAGAAACGCTCTAAATTTTGAGCAAAAGGCATTTCGGATTATCCTAAACACCCGAGCTTTTATGGGCTTTTGGAGGTCCCAAATGCCCATAAAAGCCCATAAAAGCCTATATTTTTCGTGTTTTTAAAAATTCGGGAGACCCGTTTTTCAGAACCTATTTAGCCACTTTTCCTTCCATCGGACCACGCTAACCGAAGAGCATATTTTCAATTCCATCCGCCTTATAAAGGTAGGCAATTTAAATGAATATGCAACTATTTGAAGCCGAAAAGTTGATTTAAAATTGTTAAAAATGATGGAAACTTATCCCGGATAAAAAACGTACCCATAGCCAACGATTTCAATCGTGGGCCCATAACGGCTCACCCCCAAAACCGTTTCAACGGTTTCCACAACCATTAAGAAATGGCACAAAACAAACGTGCCACAAAGAATACTCTGTGACACGTTCAAATTTCAGACAAACAAATTGCCTGGATCTATTTCTGCGATTTCGCTCCTACTATTTGTTGTAATACTTCAATAGAGGCTTTCATCTTATCCATATCTTCTTTTACACTGCTATTTTCAGCCTTCATCGAGTTAAGCTGATTTTGCTGCGACTTGATAGTTTCCTGCTGAGCCAGCACCAATTTGTGCAACTCCTGAACAGCGGAAATATTCAGCATAGATAGAGCATCGTAATCTACCTGCTTAAAATCTGTAACCTGTTGTCCGTAAACAAACAACTCGCCTTTGGTGATATCGTTATCAGCCGTAACCAATATCTGTTTGTCGTTTACACGCTTCACAAATCCGGCTTCAACAGTACCCACTTTTTCAAGTTCAAGGCGTATCTTTTCCGTTTTTAATTTAGGCAGGTCCTTTTCAACGGTAATTAAATAGCCGCCATCGGTTTTCTCTGCTTTCGTAGCAAAAACATACAGATCAGGTATATACTCTACCCTGCTGCTTACCGCCTGCGGATATACCTGCTCAACCTGTTGGGCTACCACCTTTTTAAATTGCTTGCCTCCCCAAAGCCTGTTATCTTTCATAGTATAGTCCACAATGCGTATCTGGTCAATACTATTTAAATCATCCACGCCATCACTGGTTCCTTTAATATTTTTGATACGTTCATCAGAGTAAACAAGGTTACTGGCGCAGGTAATAGTGCCTTTACCTACAATGTCACCATCTGCAGTAATTGCAACCACACCATCCACTGAATTTAAACCAATTGTACACGTTGATTCATTGGCATAGCCATCGCAATCCAGGTTATTATTATAACTAATCCCGTTAATGCCGCCACCTATGTATCCATACCCGCCGTAAGGCAAATTATGAGCATGTCCATAATAATCATGATACACTCCCACGCCTGTACCCATCAAACTGGTTCGCGTAATCGCACTACTGGTATAAGGCGAAGTAGATGTTGCCACCGCCACATGAAGTGGTGCCTTAGGCGAGGTAGTACCAATACCTAAGTAGCCACTGGAAGTTAACCAGTACATACCACTGCCTGCGGTTGTAGAGCCCAGTGTGTTTGAAGTTGCCCAAAAAGTTATTGCTGGTGTAGTTCCCGATAAAGAAGCACCGGCACCTGAAGCGCCTGTTGCGCCAGTGGCACCTGAAGGACCTGTTGGACCCGAAACACCTGAGGCACCCGTTGGTCCCGAGGCACCCGTTGCACCCGCAACACCCGAAGGCCCCGTAACACCCTGCGGCCCTGTTGCTCCTGCTACCCCACTGGCCCCCGAAATAAGCATAGAGCTTGAACCTGATGGACTTAAAAGCACTGATTCGAGTTTCCATACTACCGCTCCCGAAACACCCGAAACACCGCCTACACCTGATGTAGTGATATTCAGCACCCGCGAGAATACAAGGTTGTTTCCGCCCGGCGTTGAACCTGCAATATTATACTCGGTGGCTGAGATACCAATAACATTGGTTCCGGTTCCGACCGCAGTACCTCCCGGCACCCATATCGGGAACTTTGTATCCCGAGACACCAGTACCGTGTTACCGCCGATGTATATCGTATTTTGGGCAACTCCCTGTAGCGCAATCAGCGAAAACAGGAAGCCGAAAATTACGGGACGGCAAAAAAGTTTGAATGATATTTTCATGGTCTAAAATTAATTGGGTCGAAAACTATTTTAATTCTTAATACTTAATTTAATAAAATACTGCCCATCTGCATTACAACATACAAAAGCAACTATTTGTATTCATAAACTATGATAATTCCTGTACCACCGGCACCGCCCGTTTGATTAGTTGAATTAGTTCCGTTTGCACCGCCACCACCGCAACCGCTATTTGCCGGTGCAGAGTTGCCATTGCTTGATGTATTACCTATAGGTGTAGGACTTCCTCCAAAGACCGATGCCCCTCCTGAACCTCCGCCATAGTATGAATATGAAGTACCGCCCGCGTTACCACTAAATGCCACTTTCGCCATAGTAGCGCCGCTGAAACCACTTCCTGTTCCCCCTGCCCCGCCAGCACCGCCCACGGCTACCGTGCTATTAGCAGCGGCCCCCCCGGAACCACCGGTTGCAGTAAAAAAAGCAGTAGCAGCACTTGTGCCTCCGAACCAGGTTGTACCTCCTGTACCACCCGAGTAGTTTCCTGCTGCTCCCGCTGCACCACAAGCGTAGCTGCAAGCCGCTGGCGAACTGGTTATTGTACCAATACAATATCCACCCGCACCACCACCACCACCAGCATAGGCAGTTATACTTGCACCATTTGAACCACCGCCACCACCGCCACCACCTACAAGGTGGACGATAATTCTGGTAGTTCCTGTAGTCGGAGTATAAGTACCAGATGAAGCGGTTAATATTTGCATACTGTTATATCCACCTGTGCTACCACCGCCAGGAACCCCACTTACGCCAGACGCTCCTGTTGGACCTGATGGTCCTGATGCACCTGTTGGACCTGATGGACCTGTTGCCCCTGAAATTCCGGAAATTCCTTGTATTCCTGAAGGTGTCACGACCGAACCTGTTGTTCCGACCGTTCCGGTATTGCCTCCACCAACATAGGATAACACAACCGTAGTTGCATTGGTCACCGAACTTACCGTATAATATCCACCGTTACCACCAACAAATACTGCCTGGCCCACAGCCATCCACGAAGTACTGCCTACCGTAACGGATACAGTACTACCCACTGAAGGCTGAGTATAACTGGCAGCGGTTGTAGTAAATGCGTCTCTTCCACTTACACCCGATACGCCTGAGCCACCTGAAGCTCCGGTTGGACCGGCAACTCCGCTTCCTCCAGAAGCTCCGGTCGGACCGGCAACTCCACTTCCTCCAGATGCACCAGTAGGACCGGCAACGCCACTACCACCAGATGCACCAGTCGGGCCGGCAACTCCACTTCCCCCGGTCGCACCTTGTACTCCGGAAATGCCCTGTGCACCGGCAGGAGAAACTCCTGAACCGATAGCACCCACAGTTCCGGTGCTCCCTCCACCCACATATGATAAAACAGCAGCAGTGCTATTGGTAACCGAACTCACCGTATAATAACCACCGTTACCTGCCACATACACTGCCTGGCCAACGGCCATCCATGACGTACTGCCAACGTTAACTGTAACGGTGCCACCTACCGAAGGCTGTGTATAACCTGCCGTGGTAGTGGTAAATGCATCTCTTCCGCTTACACCCGACACGCCTGAACCTCCCGAAGCACCGGTAAGCCCTGTTGGCCCCGTTGCCCCTGAACCACCCGTTGCACCGGTAACACCCGGAACACCACTAACCCCCTGAGGACCGGTAATTGTTGTACCCGCATTAAATGCCGCTGTAGCCAACTGCACACCCTCTATCTTCCAAACCGTTCCTGAAACGCCAGAAACACCCGGGCAGGAAGTAGTGATATTTCTTACCTGGCTGAATTGTAATTCGTTTTGTGCCACACCACTCGTGGTGGGTCCGGCAACCACATTATATTCTATGATAGAAACGCTGCTTACAGCCGAGCCCACACCCACTGTGGTTCCTGCCGGTAGCCATATCGGGAACTTAGCATCCCCCGATACCAGCACATTGTTTCCGCCAACACAGATGTAGGGTACAGTTTGTGCAAGGCCTTTATTCGCGATGAACGCAAACAAAGCCATACAAAACACCGCTCGTTTCAGCAAAAGGATACTTTTCTTCATGGTATATAATAATTATATCAGGTAAATATATTAATAGTCTTTAGTAAACATCAAAGTCCTGTTCTGCAATCCTGTCAGCGATATCCAATGGGTGCCGTCATAACCTTCAAAATCGTTGCTGGTGGCATTCCATCTTATACTACCTGCCACCGGGCTGGCCACAGTCGGGTTGCTTGGTAAGAATACAATACCGGCGCTATTTACCATAAAGTTACCGGTTGTTCCGCCTACCGATAATAAGTTAGCGGGAGCACCGCTTGTTCCGATACCCACATAACCGGTGGTATTTTTGATCACCATCCAGGTATTGGCCGCGTTCATATTCGTAAAATTCAGATCCGCTGAGCCGCTCATGCTGGCCCCGGCACTTTCTATATAGTTAACACCACCGCTGGCTGCAAATTTTAACCCGCTGGTTGCAGTCGCCGCATCACGAACGTATTGATAACCTATCAGGTCAAGACCGGCAGCAGGGCTGCTATTATTAATACCCACGTGTGTTCCGTCATCATACAAAAGACTCGTGCTGCTCAATGCAGAGGTCGAAGTCCATTTTGGCAGATAGTTCACTGTTCCGATACCGGTTACCGTTCCTGCATTAGGTGTAGTTGGTATCCATGTGGTTCCGTTATATTCTAAAACCTGACCCGAAGTAGGTGCAGTAGAAGAAACCGAAGTCCCCCTAATGGCAACCACCGTAGTAGCCAATCCGCTTCCGGTAGTAGTTACATCTCCGGTCAAAGGTCCCGGTGTTCCTAATACGCCCGAGTTAACAGTTACGATACCGGTTCCTGAAGGAGCCGGACCTGTTGCCCCACTTGCCCCGGTTGCACCCGCAACACCGCTATTTCCCTGCGCGCCACTGGCACCGGTTGCTCCACTAGGGCCTGTTGCCCCGACTGCACCGGCAACTCCGCTTGCGCCGGTTGCTCCTGCTACTCCACTAGCTCCGGTGGCTCCAACTGCACCGGTTGCGCCACTTGGTCCTGTTGCACCGGCAGCACCACTAGCACCTGTTGCACCGGCAACTCCACTTGCGCCGGTTGCACCTACTACTCCACTCGCTCCGGTTGCACCTACTGCACCTGTTGCTCCACTTGGTCCTGTTGCACCGGCAACTCCACTAGCGCCTGTTGCGCCGGCAACTCCGCTTGCGCCGGTTGCTCCTGCTGCTCCACTCGCTCCGGTGGCACCTGTTGCTCCACTTGGACCTGTTGCACCGGCAGCTCCACTAGCACCAGTTGCACCGGCAACTCCGCTTGCGCCGGTTGCTCCTGCTACTCCACTCGCTCCGGTGGCACCCGCTGCACCTGTTGCTCCACTTGGACCTGTTGCGCCTGCAACTCCGCTCGCGCCGGTTGCTCCTGCTATTCCACTCGCTCCGGTGGCACCCGCTGCGCCGGTTGCTCCACTTGGACCTGTTGCACCGGCAAGTCCACTGGCGCCCGTTGCTCCGGCTGCACCTGTAGCGCCGCTTGGGCCTGTTGCTCCGGCTAATCCACTCGCTCCGGTGGCACCGGCAACGCCACTAGGACCAGTTGCGCCGGCAACGCCTGCCACGCCGCTCGGGCCTGTTGCGCCGGGAATACCGCTAGCTCCATCAGCACCGGTTGCGCCCGGTACTCCGCTTGCTCCAGGTACTCCACTTACACCGGCAACCCCGCTCGGGCCGGCAATACCACTCACCCCGCTGATACCGGCAATACCGATATTCCATGAGCTGTAACTTCCACTACCTACAAAATTGGTAACACTAACGATCATTGTGTTTGATGAATAGAAAGTCACCGTTCCTTCCATATAATTTGTTGCTGAATGCGATATTCTCACCTGGTCGTAAGCCAGATATGCCAATCCCGTTTGAGTGATCACTGTTGCACTGCTTGGCACAGTTGTAGGAATCGTCAGAGTTGAAGTAGATGTTGCCAGGTAACCGGGTCCTGTTGAACCGGTACTTCCGGTCGGGCCTGAAGCTCCTGTAGCACCCGAGGCACCGGTTGCACCAACTGAGCCGGTAGGGCCAACTGAACCTGTTGCACCCGGAACACCCGATACTCCATCAGCACCCGAAGGCCCCGCCGAACCGGTTGCACCTGCAGGGCCTGTTGCCCCAACAGCCCCTGTTGCACCGACAAGTCCATCAGCTCCTGATGGACCTGCAATACCAGTTGCACCTGCCGGCCCCGTAGCTCCCACTGTTCCGGTGGCACCTGCCGCTCCGGTAACACCAGCCGCTCCGGCTGAACCAGTAGCACCAATTGCACCTGTTGCCCCGGCAGTACCGGTAGCACCTGCCGGGCCCGTTGCCCCGGCTGAACCGGTTGCACCCGTTGCTCCGGTAACACCACCTAATCCTGAAAGGCTGGTAGGAACCCAACTGCTTCCATTCCATTCCAAAACATCAGAAGTTGAAGGAGATGCGTTAGACACCGGATTTCCCTGCAAGTTAGTTACACCATAATTTTGAGTAGCCGTAACATACCAGGCCGTAGCAGATTTATTGTACTGCAGTGTGATACTTGAACCTGCATTATCCAGGATATTGGTTCCGGTTTGGGTAATGATTCCACTACCTGTTCCCGATGAGTTATTGTTTACAATGGTAAGTGTATAGCTGGTTGTATTTACGAGGGTAACGATTTGGCCATCAACACCTCCAATAGGGGTAATTCCGTAGATAGAGAATGCCGCCGTAGGTCCGGTAATGCGATAGAAACTCGCGATATCCGTCGTTCCGCTGATATATGGAAGGGTGATGTTATCGTTCGTTCCACCATGGGCACCACCATTGCTGAGGGTCAACGCAGCTCCTTCACGAAGCGCCAGTGAACCACTGATATCCACTTTGGTAAGTGGTGCACTGTTCCCTATACCCACATTCTTTTGGGCAAACATTTGGGTCGATAAGGCCGCCAATGCTATCAAAAAATAAAGTTTCCTCATGGCTGAAATTTTTATGATTCTATTTTGCTACTACTAACTTTCTTGAATAAAATTTATCTCCCGCTTCTATGATGGCGGTATAAGTGCCTCCCGCAAGCGACATTGTATTGAAATTGATCGTATTTACTCCCGCAAGCAGGTCGTATCCCTTGCCCGTAATTTGCTGGCCTATTACATCATACAGTTTCACGTTAACGCTTTGCGCTCCCGATGTGGTGATATCTAAACTACTGTGATCACTCGCCGGATTAGGAAAAAGGTCGCCCACCACAAATACCGTCCCACCGGTCAGCGTTGCCTGAACAATATCTGTCGGACTCTGGTGACCGTTGTTATCTACCTGTATCAACCTGTAATAATATACTACGCCGGGAGTTACGTTATAGTCGTTGTAATCATAGGTAAGTTCCTGGGTGGAGTTACCGTGGCCGGCTACCCAGCCGATATTGGTGAAATTAAAACCATCTGTACTCCGCTGAACTGTAAAGCCCTGGTTATTGATTTCCAGTGCTGTTACCCATTGTACCTGGATAAAAGTATTATTGACCGGATAAGCAATTAAGCTCACCAGCGTAACAGGCAATGCATTATCCGAGTTTGACTTATCTAATGCAAACTCCGAAAATCCGGAATATACACCACCCGGAATACCGGTTCCTGTATAACAACCGGTATTTAAACTCCAGGTCAACAGGTCGTTGGTATCAGCGATCTGGCTGCGGATCTGGCTCGTCCAGTTGTCCTGGCTCGGATCATATCCATAGGTATGGCCGGCATCATCATATTTCAGCACACGCCATGTTTCAAGCGTCAGGTTAGCCGGGCCAGTAATTTTGTTAGGGTAAGTTTCTATAGAATACTGGAACGCAGAATTGTTGCTGCTGTTAAAAGTCCAATAGCCGTGTTTTAAAGTAACACCGTCAAGGATGAACCATTGAGGGTGGCCCGAACAAAGGTCGTTCGGGAAGTAATAGTTATAACCCAGGTTATCTGGGGCTACATAATTACCCCAGCAACCGATACAGGTTACATCAATAGTGCCCGTATAACTGCTGCTGGCACTGGTTTCATAATCGCAGAATTTACCTTTTACCGTTTGAGTGCCGGAAGGAACTGAAGTAAAATTAAACTGAGTGGCATTGAACCCGTGTTTGGTGGTTCCGATAGGGAACACATAAGAAGTAGCTGCGTTCACTGCACGTTGCAGACCACCGTTGGCGCTTCCTGAAGTACCTTTAGTAACGACATAAGCAGTGCCGGGGTTGCCGTTTACTGTTAGTGCCGGGTATCCTGAAATAGCATCCGTGTTTGGATTCTGAACGTCCAGTAAATACTCGGTTCCGGTCACGCCGTCAAAAGTTTTTAAAAGGCCGCCCTGGGCATGATTGGTAACCCCGGTAGTAATAGACGGACTATAAGTAGTTGTAAAAACGCCCGAAGGATAAAGGCTTGAATAAGTAGAGGCAGTATTAAAGATAAGTGAGCCGGTAACTGCCACATTGGTTTGCAGATTCACTGTATCCGTGGCTGATTGTTTATCGAGCACCAGGTTATAAAAGGTGGCAGTGCCTGTTCCTTTAATAGATTGAGTGCCGGAGCCGGTTAGTTTTACAGCTCTGTCAGTTGAAGAAACACCAAGGTCTGCCTGAAAGGTAGTGCCGGAAGCACAGGTAAAGTCGCCATCCAGTTCAAGGATACCATTATTGGTAAAGGCTCCCGTAGAACCGCCTGTATCGGCGTTATTGACCAGCGAGCCCTGCACATGCACAAGAGCCCCCTTCTGTATATAAACCACAGAGCCGGTATTATAAAACTCGTTCTGGCCGAAACCAATGAGTGGCAATAAGAAGAGAAACAGAGTTAATTTTTTAATCACGTAAGTTTATTTTCTATCAAAATAACCGGGGTTTACCACTTTGTCAAGAAATAAAAAAAATAACTCATTGTATCAAATTATAATAGCATAAATGCACATAAAACATGTGAAATACATTAGCCAATATGACCATTAAAACACGGGGTGGTGGAATAAACAATATTAAAACCTGAACTTTGAGTCATACAACATATTCCAATTACCGTACCAAGTAATACGTGATTTTAACGGCTGGGATTCAGCAAAACAGGTTTATTTTCTTTGATCTCAAATATTTTTAATTTACTAAACTGAATCTGATTTCATAAGTAACTGATAATAAGGCGACACCGTGATTTAAATTTCTATGACTCGCCAAGATTTTTTTTAAAAAACAGGAACCCTTTTTTTATAGATTTGATAGTGTCAATTTAACATTAAAGACATATTTGCCCTCAATAATGGGCGTTTGTTGACCATTAGATAGTACACAACTAAAATCACCCGGACCTTTACTAAAACACCCCGAGACCCCAAATAACATTAAAAACTGTCCAAATAATAATTTTGCTGATACATGAAATTCCGGATGAAGACCACAAACACTTGCTTACCCGCAAAGTTCATTTTTTTCACCCTTTGGGTTTTAGTCAATCACACTAAGGCACAGGAGATAAATTTGCAAAAACAGGATGGTCCCCGGATTTGCACCAACCCCACAACCATCCGCGTTAAAAATACCGGGTTCCATATTCCATCCGGTGGACACCTGCAGGGCATTCAGACTATGGCCGATAGCCTGGTGATCATAACCGCCAGTTCCGGTAGCATAGCCTATTACATTACCGCAGTTTATAATAAAACAAACGCTCAGGGGCAAATTCGATCTGTGCAAAAAATTTCCGGTAATCCGTTCAGGCATGCCGGCGGCTGCCAGGTTTACGTCAACCAAATGGCTGTGGGCGTAGAAGATAATCAAGCCAAAAACAGATCCGACATCATGCTGATATCGTTTAATAATGCCGGGCACGAAACCGGGAAACGAACCATTGCCCACCGCAGTGGTGCAGTCAAAAGATCAACGGCCGGTGCCGTTGGCTTTACCCAAACAAAATCCGGAAGATTTATGGTCATAGCAGGTGATTGGGATTCTGACTACTTCGACGTTTACCTTTCACGCCCCGGAATAGATTCTTTATACGATTCCGTATCCACGTTCCGTCTTTCGGCATCCGCTCATCCCCACTCCTACCAGGCTATCAATCTGTTAACTGATACCACAGGCAACACTTACCTGATGTGCTTTGGAAAAATTAACGGGAAGAACCTTGCCGAGATATATCAGCTCAACTTTGCAAACGGCCTGGTGTTGCCCATATTAAAGCAGGTTTGCGAATACCAGTGCCGGGCAGGTGCCGGATTCAGATGGGCTTCAGGTATCCGGGTTAACAAGAATCAACTAAAAGTGTATACCTGCAGCAGAACAGCATTCCCCTTTATCAGCATTAATATATTTAACAACGATTTACCTGAACTCCTTTTTCATCCATCTCAAAAGGGAAATTGAATTAGATTTACCAGTCAGTAAAATGGCTCAGAAACACATACCCGATTTATTTGTCAGCACCGAAAATATCCGGGCATTATCCGGGCTAAACCCGGCCAGGAGCCTCTTCGCACTTTTTATGGAATGGCTGGTGATAGCGCTGGCAATATCGCTGCATATATATTTTCCCAATCCCATTGTCTATTTCCTCGTTTGGGTATTGATTGGCAGCCGGATGTATGGTTTATACAGCCTGTTGCACGATGGCATGCATTTTTTGCTCTATCCAAACAGAACTGTGAACGATTGGCTGTGCAGGCTACTAATGGCCTGGCCTTTATTTCTATCTCTTGAAAAAGTCAGAAGTGCCCACATGGCACACCACAAATACTTAAAAACGGACCAGGACCCCGAATCGGTTCATGGTCATTATGATGAGTTTCAATTTCCCAAAACTCCGGGTTCATTAACCCTTATTTTTTTGAAGGACCTCACCGGTTTCAACTTTCTGTTTTATAAACTCAAAAAAGGAATCAGGCTGGCAGGTGAAATTAAAAATGGTACATTAAAAATGTCGCCGGAACCCGGCAGGTTATTGTTCTATACCATTGCAGCCAGCGTGCTTATTTACCAGGGTTGGGAGATTAAATTTCTGCTCTACTGGCTGATACCATACGCAACTATATATCAGGCGCTTAACCGGCTTCGCCTGTCTACCGAGCACTTCCACATACCGCAAGAAAAGCTTTTGCAAACCCGTACTGTAAAACTAAACCCCATTGAGCAGGTCATTTTTTCACCGCATAACCTCGGCTTCCATGCAGAGCATCACCTGTATCCGGGAGTGCCTTTTTATAGGTTACCTGAGTTGCACAAGATCCTCACCGGCACAAATTCATTCGAAGAGAATGTCGTCGTAAATACCAGCTACGTGGATGTTATTAAAAAGTATATAAAGTAATACATGAGCACTCCATATTTTACCCGCGCCAACCTGAATAAAAGTGATTTTCTGGCTGCTATTGAAGAGCAAGGCTACGCCGTTGTTCAAAATATGATATCGAAGGAATATTGTAAGGACACTATCCCGGAGTTGGAACTGGCCATGGAAAAAGAGGCCGCCTTCCATGGCACCAAAGAATACAAGGATTACGGCACTTTGCTGGCCTGCCCGATATACGGGGGCAACTTTTTAAAACTGGCAGATACACCTGAGTTGATGGAGCCTTTTAACTGGATACTGGGTGACACATGTATCATTTACGTTTATACTTCTTCCAGCGTTCCCCCGCACAAAACCAATTACACCTCCCGGATTCATGTCGACCGGCCACATTTTGTGCCGGGCTATATTGAAGCCCTGGGTTGCCTGGTACTGCTCAACGACTTTACCGAAGAAAACGGCGGAACATGGATATTGGCGGGCTCACACAAAATTGCAGAGGAGCCGGATAAAGATTACTTCTTTAAGCACGCCATCCGCCTCGTTGCGCAGGCAGGTTCCGTGCTTTATTTCAACCTGCGCATCTGGCACGCCAGTGGTAATAACAGTACCGACCAATGGCGTCATTGCCTGGGCATAGGTATGGTAAGAGGATACCTTAAACAGCGCATTGATCTTCCTAAAGCATTAAGCAAAGTTGATATTTCCGGCGTTTCCGATTTCGGCCTGCAAAAACTGGGATTCTTCGCGCAACCACCTTCTTCTTTAGAAGAATTCTATCAACCCCTTGCACAAAGAAAGTACCGTCAAAGGTCAGAGTGGGAAACACCCTACAATGAAAACAAATAAATAGCGGCATTAACGCGCCTGGTAACCGCTTTTATTCGCCATTTCAGATGCAACCTCCTTCCCTGCAACATCTGCCGAAAGCATCGCCAGATACGAATAATGGTCATTCCAGAGGTCAAGGAACGAATCGTATTGATGATATGGGTAATTATATTTTTTACATAATCCCTGAACAATAGGGATCATCCTCTGCAGGTTTTCAACCGGCACAAAGGGAATTAAATGGTGCTCTATCTGCACATTAAACCCACCCGTATACCAAAACCAAAACGGACTTGTAATACAAAAGTTGCTGGTGTTATGGCAGGCATAATATCCGTATTGGTTAGCATGTTCTGCAGGTATCGCGGCTGTGGCTGCGGGCACAAAATGATTGATAGCGGCCCCCACGTAAATGCCGTAAAACAATACACACTGATATATGAAATAAAGTCCGAGATACCACCACACATGGCCCATAACAAGCGCTGGTATAATAACAAAGTAAGTCATGGTGGCCAGAACAGAAAGGCCATGTTCTACTCCCACCTTCCGGTTGTGTTTCTGCCAAAACCCCGAACTTATACCTCCTACAGTAGTAATAATGTTAGCGTAAAAAGGATAAAGCAACTTGGCCAGCCTGTGCTGCTTTCCGTGTAAAGCAGTATGCTCAACATACCCTGAATAACGCACAAATGGGGCAAATGCAGCCACTTCATAATCAAACTCCGGATCGCCAATTTTTATATGATGGCTGTTGTGCTCATACTTAAGCGGATTCTGACTAATAAAAGGCCAGAATACCGGCCATGTTATTCGAAGTATAAACCGCGATACGGGGTCAGGCGTAAAATTCCGGTGAGTATCCTCATGCGCTAAAAATCCGAATAACGATGTTCCTATAACGGCCTGCACCACAACAGCTAAAACCGCCCAATACCAGGCCAGATGACCATATAGCACATACAATGAGAGAACAAAAAACGCGATCACATTGATCACCCTGGTCAGAAATATATGACTGGCATACCATTTAGGGACCAGGTAAAGTTTCTGCCGGTAACACTCATCAATCAGGTCCATTAAAAATGGCTCATCAAAATCGCTGGCCATCACCCGCTCTTCAACAGGCAACTCACCTATCTTAAGTTTCTCAAGATGGTTCATCACCGCTTTATTCCTGCCATGTTTGGTAATAAAAAAACTGGTGGCATCTTCACCTGCACGGGCCAAAAGAATATCCATCCCTCCCGGATGGGCAGCTATGAACGCCGTTATATCATAAACGTTATTGCGAACAATGATCCAACAATCATCTTTGGTATTATGCAGTAAAACTTCTTTTCTGGCAAACGTTTTCATGGCAATTATGGGGGTGCGCAACGCGCGCAAATATAAGATTGTTAAGTCACCATGAAGTGAACCACCAACCTGAATTGCGAAACAACCGAAAAGCTAACCCAAATCAAAAAGAGGGCACCTGCTTCGCAATTAAAGAATGGCTTCCCGCTCCAGTTCAGCCTGGCTTTTAATAAATAACAGCTGGCGTTTTTTGCGCCTGGAGGTGTAAAAATGCTCCAGCATGGTAGGACGGGTAGCCATAAACATGAGCGCAGTCAGCACACGGGAAGATTTCGCAGCAGCAGGTATACAGCTTCTTCCGTATCGGATACCTATCGAATCAGTTGTATTTTCTACATAATGCCATGTAAACGAAGGCACCCAAAGCACATCTCCGGGGTTCAATATTACTTCGTAATGCCTTGAATGTTTTAAGATGGGAAAATCAGGTGAGTTCCTGTCATAAGGATTCGCCTTACTGTAATAATAGAAAGTGCGTTCGGTGCGTGGGTCCAAAAATATCCTGTCACCCGGGGGATATAATGTCCATTTCTTTTGGCCCATTACCTGCACAAATAAGAAACCACTGAAACCCACATGAAACGGGGTAACCGTACCGCTTCCTCCCATAAACATTTTCAGGTCTTCTCCCCATGATAGTGGCAGGTTAAAACGACGCAACCAACTGAGGTCAAAATCGTTCTTCAGGTTCTCATCATCATTTACAACATCCGAAAACCTGAGGTATTTCAATGAGCCGTTGCGGATCTGATTGATATAATACTTCAAATCCATCTTTTCAAACTGCTGATTAGCGAGACCAACGTTATCGTTTAACAAGATCTCCTTATGGCCATGTTCTTTCTCAAAAAAATCGAAGTTCCAGTTCTTAACCGCGTTCCATTCACCCGCTGCACCTCTGAATATCTTCGGCAAGCCCGGCTTGTAACATTGTTCCATAAATTGTTCGTAGGTCAGGTCCTTGCTCGCCTCTTCCACCTCCGACATGATTCCGCGGTTCTTTCCGGTCAGGTATCCGTCTATTTTATCGTAAAGCTTCTTTTGCCGGTCGCCGAAATGCTTTTTAAAGCGTGGATAGCCGAGCCAGTGCTCCAGAAAGAATAGTGCATTATAATGATACCAGTCTATCGTTTTAATCTCCCGGGGCTTCATAGGAACCTAGCTTTGACGAATGAATAAATCCGCTATAAACTTAAAAAAATAATTACCACTAATTTCAAACCAACACTAAAAGAGCCTGACAATTATCGTTCAGTTAAAAAAGTATGTAACACATAACAATAACTTGCCTTTTGTTACAAATCCCACCACAGCTTCATTGTAAAAAATCACAAAGAAAAAACTCAGGACCTGAATAAATTCAGTCTTTCGCCGGGCGTTTCAGAAATAACTCTTTTGATAATATCCTCTGAAGCACCAAACCACCCGGTAAGCACCGAGGCATAAAGGGTTCTGAAATCATGCTCGATCAGCAAATTATCGTTAACCGTTACTTTAGAAGGTAGTTCAGGACCAGGTCCTAATATTCCATTTCTGACATTCGTCCCAAACATGATCACCGTCTCCGCAGTTCCATGATCTGTTCCATACGAATCGGAAGAAGCTATCCTCCTTCCAAACTCCGAAAAGGTCATCCCCATAACTTCATCCTGCTTACCCATCAAAAACAAATCGTCCTGAAATGCTGCAATAGCTTCTGAAAGATCAGCCAACAGATCCGCGTGCCGTCCTGTAGTGGTGTTAGAGGGGTCTACCTGTTCACCGTGTGTATCATAACCTAACTGGCGCACTACGTAAAACGGAGTATTCAATCCGCTACCAATCAGTCGTGCAACTATCTTCAACTGGTCTGCCAGGTTGTTCTTTTCGGGTACGGGATACAATTTCGAAAGCGTTGATTGCCGTGTCACATAGCTTTTAATGATGGGTCCGTAAATTTCTATCTGCCGCGATATGGCCCTGATCGTAGCCACATTCATCCCTCCCAGATCATCACTAACAGGGTCCTTATCTATGCCCGAATAAAAATTGTCAAAGTCGGTAATATTGGTGATACCAATACTCATATCCTGATCATTGATTCCCTGCGCTATCTTCGGCGAAACCGTCCCTATCCGCATAGCAGGTGGTCCGTCATTGCTTTGGGCCGGATATCCCTTCGGGTATCCGGGGTATAGTTCATCCAGGTAACGGCCCACCCAACCTGAACGTATCTCCTTCTCTTCAATATGCGCAGTATACTTAATGTTGATGCCATGAAAATGCGAAAGGTCAGTATTAGGATAACCAACACCCGGAATTACTGAAACCAACTTGTCATGATACAAACGTTGCAAAGCTTGCATCGATGGGTGAAAGCCATAGGTACTGCTATCGTTTAACTTTAATACTTTGCTATCGGGTATAAGGATGTTTTTCCGGGCTTCGCTTAAAATACTGTATTTATCCAGGGGGATAACCGTATTCAAACCATCATTACCGCCGGTAAGCTGAATCAGGACAAGTATCTTATTCCGCTTGCCATTGATGGAGCCCAAATTTTGGAGCAATTGGGTTTGAGCTGCCGCTAAAGGGTTAAATGCCACAATCAGGGGTGCTACGGCTGCAGAATTCTTTATAAAGGAGCGGCGGTTCATCATAGCTTTTACATTAATTGAAACTCCGGTAAGGCAAAGATAATTCCAAAAACCTTTGCAAGTCTGTGTTTTACTTTATCGGCAACCTCTGCATTATTGGCATCAGCAATGTGCGCAGGCCATAGCTCAGTCCACTCGGGGCCATTGCCCAGATCGTTGGAAAGCACTTTTTCAATGTATGCCATTTGTGTTGGACCGGGAACAATACCACAACAAAGATCAATACTTTCTGCCAGTAAGGCCTTAGGGCTTTCAGGATGTTTAAGTCCCCTGGCAAAGGCAGAAAAATCAAACATCAGCGTTTTATCCGACTCAGTCGGGAAAGATAGCAAGCGCGTTAAAATATCGCGAATAGAAAGCATTTCGGAATTGATCCAGTCCTTGTAGAATATCGGATACTCATAATACGCCGGCCAACCTGCCACTGCAGGCGGGTCCCCCAGATCCTGGCCTAGTTGCCCAAGCAGTACGGATATCCTCCAATATTGTTTAGACAGTTTTTCTTTGTCATCCGAAAACACAACACCAAACTCCCTGAACAGTCCAACAAAAAAATCAGTAGGCGCTTTGATCATTCCACCGAGCAAAAACGGCTCGTAAAAAAAATCGCTGGTTAATATAGCCTTCAGCACAGGCTTAACATCATAGTCAGATTTAACCAGTAACTCAGCCAGCGGAGTGATAACGTTATTTTCCACGGCTTCGTCAATATTACTGTTGACGAACCAACGATAAAGCTTCCTGCAAAAAAATCTTGAAACTTCGCGTTGGGCAAATATCATGTTGATCAGGTCGTCCTTTTCTTTTGCCCCGTCTTCACCTGTCCGCCCTTTGATCTCATGGTTCTGATAAAATCCGGAGAAAGTTTTCACTTCAGGATCATGCGAGCCCGGATCAAAATATGACTCTATCTTAACTTTGTCATCCTTCCAGCCACTCAACACCTTGGCAGCCATCTTAACATCCACTTCTGAATAATGTGAATCAGGCCCCTTCCCAACGGTAAACAATTCTTGCAACTCCCTTCCGTAGTTTTCATTAGGAGCACCTTTATTATTCAGATTCCCGTTTAAATAAACCAGCATGCATGGATCAATGGTTACTTCGCGGGTCAGTTCCCTGAAATTTCCCATAGCATGCTTCCGCATGGTATCCAGATAGCGGTAAGCATACCTGGAATCTTTCACATTGTTAAATTCAACAGCAAAATGGTTGTGCCAGAATAAAACCATTTTTTCGGTAATACTTCTCTCCTGGTTAATGATAACACCAACCCACCAGGCCTTCAAATAAGCTATCCGTAACTTTTCAGCATCTCCTTTGCCATACGAACTAAACACAACAGGTTTGCCCAAAGGAACTTCAGGGTCATGATAATGATTGAGAAGGGGCTCAGGAGATTGGGAAGGGGAAAGCAATATATCAACACATTCATCTAAACTCTTGCCTTCAAAAAAGGATATGTCCTTCAGCGAAACTCCAAATAAAGTTCTTCTTAAAAGATGCCTGAGATGCTTAGAGGTCCACTGACCTGAGAAAGATTTTATACCAACCGATTCTTTATTCATTGAACCAACCCGCTGCGACAACGGGTGTTTTTTATAATAATCACCGTTAAATAATGTTGAACGAAGTTAGGCAAAAAGTGACATAATATTCTTGTTTAAATCACCGCAGAGGCCAGCAAAAACTGTTGTTATATAAAGACACGTTTTTACATAAAACAGGGGATAGGAAACAAATTCAGCACCATATCGTAAACTTCTTTCCGCAACATCCCTCACACTTAGACCGGTTGCCCTGCATCTGGTTTTTATACTCAACCTGCAATTTGTCCCCCTTAAAGTCAAACAGTTATAAACCATTTGAAACCTTTTTTATAGTACGGCGTAAAGTAGGAGCAACAAGCAAACTCAATTATTTAAAATCAATCAAAATAAAATGAAAACCAAATCACACGCAAAAGTTGCACTGCTCTCCCTCTTTATCATGTCAATGATAACCGCAGTTACGCTTAACTCCTGTCAAAAGGAAAGCGTTAAACCTAAAGTTACCAAGACTTTAAAGGCATCAAACCTCAACGCGGCAAAGATATTTGATGAAGCCAATAACATGATTTTTGCCCGCAAAAGCGCTAAAAGCTTCTTTTCAAACATCTACGGAATGGATTCTTCAGGATGTGTAACTTTTACTCTTGATACCGTATCTAAACCACACACTGCCACTTATACTTACACTCCAAACTGTGTTGAAAGTGACGGACAGGTAAGATCAGGAACGGTTATTTTCAGTGCTAATGACGCTGACATCCGTTTAACAAACAACGTATTCCAGATCACTTATCAAAACTATTACTCAGATTCTATCCTCTATAACGGAACTATGTCTATCACTAACATGGGACCTAACGGAAGCGGCAACCTGGTTCTTGCTGAACAAGGTAACTTTACCGTGGCTCAGGGCTCACAAACTGCAACGGTTGCAGGAAACTATGGCTACGAATGGATTGCCGGCGAAAGTTCTTCACCACTTTCTAACCTTCAGTTCAAAATAACCGGCGGATTATCACTCACCATGGATGCGAACGATTCAATTGTATCTACCGTATCAACCCCAATCATTAAAAACTGCAAAACAACAGGATGCAACTTCCGCATCGGTGGTGTTCAACAAATAACTTACTATATTGGAGGAACCACAACTTTTGAAACACAGGATTTCGGTAACCCTGGCGGATGCAGCGGACAAGTTGCAGTAACCAAAAACGGAGTAACAAACATTATCAACCAATAAACAGAACCCTATTAAAAATAAAATGCCCGGAACGAATAACGTTCCGGGCATTTTATTTTTAAACCAGTTACACCTGCAAATTTGTATATCTCAAATCAGCTTAAGGTTTATAAGCAAAAGGAATTGATACCGAATAACCAATTCCATAAGGAACAACTACACAATAGGTGCCGGTGCCTTCCGGACGGTAAGCCGCCCCATTACCTACTTCCTTAACAGAAGTATAATTTAATCCGTCCAGCTTGTACCACGTAAAACTCTTTCCCTCCGCCTGTGCTTCCAGGCTTTTACCATTTTGACGAATCACCGGTCTCGAAGGCAAAGGCCAGTTTTCCAATTTATGAGCTCCCAACATAAAATTCCATTTAGGCGCCAGGTACGTTCCTGAAACGTTTCCGTTCTTACCATATTCAAACGCCTTCTCATAGGCACTGGTGGCGGTATCCGGAACCTCAAACTGTCCATACTCAATCAGGAACTCTCCTGTTTTGCTGTTGAAATCAAAATTTCCCTTTTGTGCTTCCTCCCTGCTCCGGTAAGGCTTCGTCGAATTAATATATTTAATCACCTTCAACCCAAGTGTTTTTTTATTTTGCTCAAATACAACACCCCTCACCACAGGAAATGAATCAACCCCGTGTTCAAGAACGGAATAAATGAAAGCCGTATCGGCGTCAGCTACAGCCGTAAAGTTGGCGGGTGCATAAAATCTCACAGTATCCTTACCCGAAATGACCGGGCCTTTAGCCAGGTCAAAATGCCACATTACGTGGCCATCTTTGCGCGATACTTTTCCGAATCCGACCTTTTCAATAGAGTAGAGAAGGTTTCCATCCGAATCAAAACTCGCCCCTTCAATTTTGAATAAACTATTACCCATATGGTCGCCCATAGCCCTTCTGGTCGCCCAATCCTTAATGCGAGCTTTCACCTCATTCAACTCCATTGGATTCCAGCTGAATTTCACATTGTTATTGTGATCCATGATCTGTATGCAGTTAAACACCGCCTCAACGTTCTTATCACCTGCACTACCTGAAATTGAAGACAGATCAAAAACACTGTCCTTCAACAATACTACCAACTCTTCCGCACGGTTGTCGGTTTTAAAACCAGGCTTTAACGCGCCACTAATGGTGGTAGTTTTTATTGACATTGAATCCAATCTTCCAACATGCATAATCGAATCAGCCAATTCCATTTGCTTGTTAAGCAATTTGAAATAAGAAATAAATTCAAGCCCCATACGATACTGTTGCCCTCCTTCGGTAGAGCAAAACACGGAAGCGTATGAAATAACGTTGGCATCACCAACCGGGCCTTCAATAAAATGAACCCTTAACTCGTGGTTAGCCATGTCTTCATTGCGCATGGCATTGGTGTAAACCGGCGCTGAATAGAACCATCTCGGTGGCCAGGATTGATTGGCATCCAGTATCTGTAAGCTACTGGCAAAAGGATTCTTCTCTTCTTTTCCCTTAAGCACTCCCAGATCGGCAGTGCTTAACAATATGGCAGTCTTGCTATCCTTGTTCAGTTCATTGGCAATAATGGGTGGAACATGTTCCAGGTGTTGGGCCTGCAAATGAACCGTACCGAAAAGCAACACGGCCGGTGCCAGTAACCTGGCAACGCTAAGCTTTACATTGAAAAACCGGGGTAAGAACGGAGAGTAGATCATATAATTAAATATTACTTCATTTATCAGGTTACTGACAATAATACTTAATTCCCGGTAAAAATAAAACGAGCGCCCCTCATCCCTGCCCTCCTTGCGGCTGAGAAATTAGTATGGAGAATTATGCTCATATCTGTAAATGCGCGAAACCGAGTATCCAACACCGTATTTGGCAACAACACAATAAACGCCATCCTTTTCTGGCTTTATGCTCTTACCTGTCCCCACTTTGATCACCGTGCGATAACCCGGACCCTCCAGCTTATACCAGGTCCAGCCGCTCAAATCGCCTTTCACTTCCAGCACTGTCCCCTTATCAACAATGGTTGGCCTTGGAGGCTTTGGCCAGCCATCCAACCTATGCACTCCGTTAACAATGTTCGATATAGGTACCTGGTAAACAGCAAATAAACTGTCCTTCCTGCCGTATTCAAAAGCATCCTGAAAATAATCCGAGGCAGTGTCCATGCCCTCGCATGCCCCATAACCGATCAGGTAATTTCCATTCTTCGGATTGTAATCAAAAGCGCCCTGTCCGCAATACCCATAGCTTTTCTTGTCGGGGTAAAACTTCAACACCTTCAATTTACCCGTTCGCTTATCGCGCTGAAAGATAACACCACCGGCATGAGGATACTGATCACTCCCTTTTTCGTAGAATGAATAAAAAGCGGCTGTATCGTTGCTATTCAGGAATTTAAAATCAGTGGGAGAATAGCATCGCAAACTGTCCATATTTGCGTTTACCTGACCATCAGAGCAGTTCAACTGCCATGTCACTGAGCCATCGGTTCTTGATATTTTCCCGATACACATGTCCTTCAGCGAGAATAATATACCCCCATCCTCATCCCAATTGATAGACGTGAACTTGAACCAAAAAGACTGGTTATTGTCCGCGCCATACTGCTTCAAATTCTGCAGACTCTCATTAAATCTGAAAAGTTTCGGGTCAATATGGTCCAGTGGATTCCAGGTAAACTTGATGCGGTTATTATTATCCACCACGTTCAGAATGACCGCCATTTGCGATACCGAGTCATCGCCGGAATTACCGGTATAACTTCTCATATCTTTCGTAATCATCGTCCGGGTGTACGACAAAAGTTCCACTCCATTCTTCTTTCTGAAGTCAGGGGTCCAGCCTGCATCATTAAATATCCGGTTTCTGATGGAATCCACCCGTTTCATCTGCTTGTTGAGTATGATAAATTTTTCAAGTGAATCGACCCTGTTTTGGAAATTACCATCCGTACTAACCTCCCCCATAATTTCACCCACCGAAATATAACCGGGTCCGATTTCCGGTTTGATCGTAAAATCAATATGAACAACCTTATTAGCGGTGTCTTTTGTAAACATTTCTTTCGTGTATAATGGAGTGGCTACATACCAGGCAGGAGGCCATGATTGATCGGCATCAATAATTTGCAGGGAATTTGAGTAAAGCTGTTTACTAAACTTACTCCTGAACAAAGAAAGGTCAACTGTTGCTAATAATAAAGCTGTGGTATCCTTGTTCACAGGCGATGCGACCACCGGAGTCAGGTATTCCAGTTCCTGTGCTCCGGCCTTCGGGATAGAAAACAGAAGGACAAAAATTATGACGCTAAGTCTCTGGACAAAAGGCATTTTATCGGCGTTTTTACTTCAACAAGTTCACAACCTGAACAAAGGTAAACTTGCGCTTTTATTTAGTCTGAAACAAAAAAGGCTTCGACACCGCATAACCAATGCCATATTTACCTTGAACACAATATGTATCACCGCTCACGGCCTCAATGCTATTTCCGCTACCAACCCTCGATATGGCAATTTTATCAGGTCCCTCCAGTTTAAACCAGGTCCAGTCCTTCATTTCCCCTTTCGCCTCTAACCGTTTTCCGTGTTGCTCGATAACCGGCCTGGGCGGGCAATTGACTTTATTGAGCTGATGCGTTTTACTGGCATTCACCCACTTAGGCAAAAGATAGCTACCATAAATACTATCCTTTTTTCCATATTCCATAAAACCGCGAAAATCATTCAGGTCTTCATCCGAGTCTTCAAAATTTCCGTAGTCCAGCACAAAACTTCCATCGGTCAGATTGTAGTCACAGTTGCCCTGCCCTTTGGCCTGGTATTTCTTTTTGGGATACAGGTATTTCACCAGCCTTATATTTCCGGTTGTAGTATTTCTTTCAAAAACCACTCCACGGGCCAACTGCCCCGGCCCGTCTCCGCATGAAAACAAAGAGTATATAGCCGAAGTATCAGTTGTTTTCAAAACATTAAGGTCGTGTGGTGAACTCCAGTTAACGGTGTCCTTTCCGGAAATAACAGGCAGGTCTTTGTTATCCAGGTGCCACATGATATGTCCATCCTTGCGGGATATCTTTCCCAATCCGATATACCGCATGGAATATAAAATATTGCCGTCTTTGTCCCACAAGGCTGAGGTCAGATGGGACCACCTGACCAGTTCGTCGTTGTTCGAGGCCAGCGTCCTTCCCTTCAGGTTTTCTTTAAATTGAAACACTTCAGGATTTAAATGCTCCAACGGATTCCAGGCAAACTTCACTTTATTGTCCTTATCCTTGATAGTAATAATATCGACCTCCGAATGCACGCTGCTATCAGCCGGATTACCGGTAATTCCACGAAAATCTATGAACGTATCAGCTTTGATAGCAAGTATCTTCTCGTTTTGTTCATTCATCCGGAAATCACGCCAGTAAACACCATTTTTTGTATCGCGGCTATCGATGGTATCTACAGAATTCATCTTTCCGTCCAACAAAATATAACCGGTCATTGAAGCTTTATTAACCACCGATTCACCACGTTTGGCCAGAGCGACAATTTTAAAAAAGGAGTAATAACCACCCGCCACCTTGGCATCCAGCACAAACTCATACCGCATTTGCTGATTTGCAGTATCGACCGAAAACATGCTATCGGTGTAAAGAGGTGTTGGCACATACCACCTGGGTGGCCATGATTGATCGGCATCAACTATCTGGACAGAATTCACATACGGCTTCTTTTCCGGTTTAGGATCAAAACGACAAAGGTCAAGTGTGGTAAGAATGAGTGAGGATGTCGTATCCTTGTTTACGTTTTCATTCAGCACCGGTGGCAGGTAGAGCAAAAGGTCCTGTGCTCTGGCATTCAAAAATGAAGCGAGATACAAAATGGCAGCAAATAATATCTTACCGGTTGATGAAGGGAAACCCATGCAATTTTCTTTATCTAAAAACAAACCTACCGCATTTTAGAAATTATTCAATGCCTTAAACCTTCCAGGCTCATTTGTCGGTTTTAACGCCCGGTAATGAGAATAATATCTCATCACTCACCATCCTGAATATACTTCCACCATTAACCGAAACATAGTATTTACCGTTTTTGCCCGGAACAATCGTTCGTTCAGTCTCACCCGAAGACCACACAGGAGCGGTCCAACTGCTTCCTTCAAGCGCCAGGTGCCCGGACTTTTTTAGCACCCTGGGCCTGGTTATCGCCTTATCCTTCATGAACCAAACATTGTATGAATGATCAACCGTTGGAAGATAATAAGCCGCAACCAGTTGATGGGTCACCACATTTTTGATGATCCATGATGGAACAGTATCGCGGAAATGACTGTCCTTCCGGAATCCTTCAACCTTTGATTTCTCAACACCAAAATTGATCAGGATATAATCCCCTGAAAAATCAACGTTACCTCTTCCCACACTATATATGTCCGGGAAAGAATATTCGTAAACCATTTTCACAGTTTTCTGCTTTAGATCAAATTTCAGAATGGGCACGCTCGAGTGTCTGAAAGTATACCTCGGGCCGCTGCCATCATTGAAACAGGTAAAATATCCCTTGTATGGTCCTTCCTCTATCATTTTAAAATCGTGTTGCAAATACAATTTGTGGCTTGCAGTATCCAGCGCCTTAAAATCCGGCTGGCTTGCACCATAACGCAGCACGGTGCTATCACATAACCGTATAAATTTAATACCATCCATTAAGTCACTCAAAACACCCACCGGACAGCCATCCATATCCCCGGCCGGCATCCAGCTATTTGCATGCGAAACATCGAATGTAAGATGTTGCGTGTCTTCTTCCATTACATTCATGGGTATACTATCTATCTGCAACAATCCCTTTTGCCAAAGGTCCAGTGTAAAAACATTCTTGTGCAATTTGGGATTCCAAACTCCCACCTGCGTAGTTAAAATGGCCGCTCCCGTGTCCCTCGGGTTATGAGTCCTGTAGCTCATATCATGAGTATGGTACTGGTACGTAAGATACCAGTAATTGCCATTTTTATCCACAACGAATGAGTGCGCATCTACAGAATGCTGGTCGTTCGAACCAAAGGTATCAATCACCATGTATCTGCCCTGCGAGTCCTTTTTCATGATAAGATAAGCATCCAGCGCCGCACCGGCAGAGTCATTAAAATTAAGATATATAGAGCTTGTATTTTCTCCATGGTTGCGGAAATCCTGCATCAGGTAGGATGTCCCTAACTGATACTGAGAAACCTGTGCCAGTGCAAATACCTTAGGTGGAAAAGGATGATAAGCAGAAACGATCTGAAAAGATGCGGGGTCGGTAATGTGCTGACCGGTTGCAACCTTCGAATCTAAAGTAGTAAACGCTAAATTGAGCTGACTCCTCATTAACGCACTATCGTGTATGATAACCTCAACCCGCGGCATTTCCTTCAGGTCGTTTTGCAACGGAGCAGCGACATACTGACATTTTACCTGCTGAAAAAACAATACTATGACTGAAACCAAAACAAACCTCACCAACATGAGCGATAAAATTTTGCCAAATATACTAAATTGAAACTCCGGTAATGCTCTCACCCCCAGGTGATTAAAATGCGAATTTTATGAATGTTCAACAAATCATGTTGGGCCGGGTATTATCGGGGTTTATTTTATAAAACAAAGAAAAAAAACCTAGTTTCGTTTCGACTATGCACCCTATTTCATGAAGCCTTTTAAAGTTGCCCTGGTAAATTCTCCCGTTTTGGGAACCATAGATCCCTGGACCGATGAGCCTGAATTTCCGAGGCCTGCATTGGCATGTCTGGCTGCGTTTTTAAGAAGGCACACATCCTATGAAATACTGTGCATTGATGCCAAGTTCGACCGGCTCAATTTTGAACAAGCCGCGGAAAAAATACTCAACTTCGGTGCTGATGTAGTTGGCTTCACCGCTTTCACGCCTGAAATTAAACCCAGCGCTTATCTTGCTGCAAAAGTAAAAGAACGCAATCCTAATATTGTTACCGTAATAGGTGGCGCGCATTTAACTGCACTTCCCGATAGAACATTACTGGAGTTCCCTTCATTTGATTTCGGAATTGCAGGCGATGGAGAAGAATCGCTTTTAGAGTTCTGTCAAACAGTAGAGGCCAAAGGAAATTTTAGTGTTGTAAACGGATTGATCTTCCGGAGCGGAAAAGAGGTTATCATTAACACTCCGCGCGCCCGGATGTTGAATCTGGACGAACTCCCAATGCCCGCGTGGGATATGTTCAGAAGAGCCAATCATTACTGGGTGCAAACATCAAAAGGGTGTCCGTTCAAGTGCCATTTTTGCATGAACCATAATGGCAGGGTTGCGCGCACTACCAGCGTTCAAAAAACGATAGATGAGATCAATTTCCTGATCGACAACTATCATCCGGAATGGATAAGATTTGGCGATGAGCTATTTTCAGTTGATATGAACCGCACCTCCGAATTGCTGGACGAGATGATCGTTCAAAAAATGGGCGGCAAGTTTAAATGGGATGTGCAAACACACGTAAAATACACTAATCGCGAGTTGTTCAAAAAGTTCAAACTGGCCAATGTTTCACAAGTCGATATGGGCGTTGAAAGCGGCGACAGTTATATATTGAAGCATATCGGGAAAGGCACCAACCTTGAAATGATTGCAGAAGCCTTCAAAATTGCGCACGAAGAAGGTGTTCCGACCGGCTCACTCATAGTATTGGGTCAACCCGACGAAACACTTGAGACGGTAATGAAAAGTATTGACATAGCAGTAAAGATAAATCCTAAAATACCGATGTTCGGTATCATGGTTCCTTTCCCGGGAACCGAGATAGCAAGAATGGCTGCAAAGGGCGAGGGGGGTTATATCAATCTCTCCACCAATTGGGATGAATACAGAAAACAAATAGGCGGAGCGGTCGATTTTGCAGGGATATCAAGAAAAAGAGTTGAGCGCATTCAGTTTATCGGATACTTAAAAGTGTTCGTGTTAAATTACCGTATCTGGGATCTGGCCAAATTCATCTGGGAATACAGGATAGAGGGCGTCAACATATTGAAAAAGATACTCCGTCCGGGAAAGGATTTCCTCAATATGTTCGATCACATGCCGGCAGATTATGAAACTGCGTTGAAAAGTGGTCATAAAGCTTCATATGACGACATGATCTTCTCACGGGAGCAGTTCGATATCATACAAAGTGAAGAGCTTAAGAGAACAAACAAATTACGGCCGGATCTGATCAAATCTCAAATGCCCGTAAAGATATTCGCCCAACATGCAGTTATTGATATCGACGAACAGGTAGCTCCTTGAATACTCTCCTGATTTCACCCGGCAGAACTGAAATCTGTTTCTGATTGGAGGTAAAAAAACGATTTAGATATGGGGACATTTTAATTGTAATTTATACCATAACTTTCCTTGCATTCCGTAAATAATCATTTAAATTGCACCAAATAGCCTAATACAGAACAATTATGAAGGTAGTTTTTGTGGTGATCGGCGCCGAACAGATAGGTATTAGCCAGCTTTCCAGTATTTTGAAACGCGAAGGCCATGAGGTAGCTCTCGCTTTCAGCCCGGCCATGTTCGACGACCGGACTAACGCTGATATCCCTTTTCTGGCCAAAATATTTGATGATTACGGTGATGTCATGGCCACCATTAAGAAGGAAAAGCCTGATGTTTTAGCCTTTTCGTGCCTAACAGCCACTTACCAATGGCTATTGCGCGTAGCGCGTGATTCAAAGGTCTTGTTCCCCGACGTTAAAACTGTTTTTGGCGGAGTGCACATTTCAGCCGTTCCTGATAGGGCCATCGCTAAACCCGAAGTTGATTATGTTGTTGTGGGAGAAGGAGATGTTTGTTTTCCTGCCATCCTGAGGGCCATCGAAAAAGGAGATAGAATCACACCTATCCCCAACACCAGGTTCAAGGCTATTGACGGCACAGTTATCAAGGGTATCCAACAAGGTTTCGTGCAGGACCTGGATAGCCTTCCTTTCCCGGATAAAACCATTTGGGAAGACCATATTCGTATCAAAGATCTTTACCTCATCATTTCTTCACGCGGCTGTCCTTATACCTGCTCATTCTGTTTCAATAACTTTTACGTCAGGCTGCCGGAAGAAAAGAAAGGCAAATACGTGCGCCAACGCAGCGTAGACCATGTGATGCAGGAATTGATCTGGGCAAAAAAACGCTACGACATACAAGTAGTGGATTTTCAGGATGACATCTTTACACTGAGCAAACCCTGGGTGAAGGAATTCTGTGAGCGTTATAAAAAAGAAATAGACCGTCCATTCCAGATACTCGTGCACCCCAAATATTTTGACGATGATATGGCCCGCTGGCTCAAAGAAGCAGGCTGCGATTGGGTACAAATGGGTATTCAAACCATGGATGAAAAATTCAAACATGAAACGCTGCGTCGCTACGAGGATTCTAACCACATTGTTGATGGATTGAACTCTATGAACAAATACGGGTTAAAACCCAAGGTAGACCACATGTTCGGTTTACCGGGCGAACCTATAGAATCACAGGCAACTGCGTTAAAAGTATATGCTGAATCTACCCCACGTCGCATCTCTACTTTCTGGACTACCTTTTTGCCCGGTACTGATATGATGAAACAAGCCCTTGCTTCCGGCAGAATTACCCAGGAATATGCCGAGAGTTTGTACGAAGGGGATGGCTTTTATTTCTTCCGCAACGAAGACAATATCACCGATAAACACCTGGTCAAAACATACCAGCAGTATGAAATGATCTACAAAATATTACCGATCATTCCAAAGTCATGGAGACCCAAGTTGAAGCTGAAGCATGTGGCTTGGATATCTAAAGGTCCGGCGAGAATCTTCGCTATGATACTGGATGTTATGGGCGGCTTCAAAAACCGTAACCCCGAATATCCTGCTTACATTAAACACTACGTGTTTCACTTATACTCATTTACCCGGAAACGTTTAGGATTCAATCCAGGCAGGGCCACGGTTCCTGCACCCGGCACCGCTGAGACTCCACCCGTTTTTGAAGCCATACCAATGAGAGAAGCTCAGAAATCGGTTGCTTGAGAAATGCTTTCGGCATAATTATGTTGCTACTTTTCAATGATAACCTCGCGCAGTTCTATGCCACGAGTATCAAAGTTATCTGTGCCTGCTAATGTGTTTAGGCTAACGGGTGAAATAAATTTCACTCTATCACTATGCACCACCTGCATATATTTTTCTGTCAAATTATATTGAGAAGAGTCCGACATATATAATGCGTGGCTATCAGATGCCCAATTAAAAAAAGCCACGGGATCAAGGGCATCGCATTGACATTGAGAGTTCAGGTAGTTCATATATACCGGTAGCAATTGATGAGCCAACACGTCATAAAGCACATAATTGTTTTTGGTGTATATTTTATTCCGGGGAGTGAAACGATGGTCGAATATCTGGAAGCCGGCCAGCGTAACAATAATATTTCGCCCCGAATAAGTGCTTTCAATCTTTTCCATGACCCGCTCCTTGCCGGCAATATCCATCAATGCCTGGTTGTTGTTCTCTTTATAATTTGAAATAGTGATAACTGCACTCAGCCCCACCAATAACCACGCCATCCCGGCCAGCCATTTATATTTCGTGTCCCGTGCTTGCACCGGATTTTCGGAAAAGAAATAGTAACAGGCTATCAACAAGTAGATCAACTGCAGGTTCAAAAAATGACGGTTAGCAATCAGAAACCCGTTGTAATCGGAATAATAAAGAATACAAAAAGTGATGAACTGAAAGACCATGATCTTTAATGCAGTAAATCGCCTGCCCTGAAATAAAGCCAGCAAAAAAAGAACGATCACGCATACGGGCACAAACACGCAGTAAGTATATAGCGACAGCACGTGCAAGAAGACAGCATAAGCATGCGCCGGACTCAAATCACTGCCGGGCAGCAAAATGCTTCTCAAAAATGTGGTGGTCAAAACACGTGGGTCAAACCACATGCCATGAATGGCCAGCTGATATTTGATAGAATCTGCCGCCGTCTTCATGACTGAGATATCGACCACACGGTGGGCCATAACTTTGTATTCTACTTCGGGCTCTACCTTCCGCACAAAGGTGTTTGTTGTGGCCCAATCAACCGCAAAAGCGACAAGCATGATAGCAACCACCAGCCCCGGAAAAAACATTCTCCTGATAATATGGACCAGGTTAAATCTATGAACAAGATAACCCAACCCCACCAGTGCCAGCATTCCCACACCGCTTTCGGGTCGGTTTAAAAGCCCTGCAATGAAAATGAGCGTATTTAAAACAACATCTTTCCAGGTTATTTTATCCTGAAAGGCGAGGTTGAACAGACTCATTCCGCACAGGATAAAACAGAACCTTGTATGCGATAACACCACTACATTCTCAGTAAAGAAAATTGCAAAGATGATTTGTACCGCAGTCACAACGTAAATATTGCTGGTAGAGGCAAACACTATCTTCTTCATGGCGCGTAAAACAAGGTAAAGGCTCAGGAGTTCGAAAAGAATAAAAGCAATACCCAAACAATTGTACGACGGAAAAAGGGCGTAGAAAAACTTATAAATGTAACTAACCCCGAAATAGCTTAAATAGAAATAATTAATGAAGCAGAAGTTACTGAACTGCCGGCCGGCCATGTTAAATGGGATTGAACCGGCTTCCTCCCCCCCTACCGTGGTAAAGTATATCCAGCAGAAAATGAACGCGCCTAAAGTGATCAACAACTCAGCCAGTCGCGGCTTCCAAAAACTCCTCATACGGTGCCACAAAATTTAGCTCAACAAATATTAGGTTACATATAATCGGCGCGCTTTCCTTGCCTTTGAGATAACAGGTAGAGCGAAAGCTTTCTTACGTTCTCAATATATTCCCATGGATGTCTGAGAATGTTCCTGGCGTTCTTCAAAACATATTTTCGCCGGTAGTAAAAATGCTGGTAAAACTTCTTCTCTCTGGTCTTATTTCTCTCTTTCATCGAAGCATCCTTCCATTCATTCTTATAAGGGAAAAGGGTAAAATCTACCTGGTCGCGCAAAGCATCGAATAGTTCAGTTCCGGGGTATGGAATTAGCTCACTTACCGCGATGTAATCAAAATCGGCGTCGATAGCAAAGTTCACACTGGCATAAAAATCTTCTTCCTCCTCAACAGGAGCCCCGATAATGAAAAATGCCAATGATTCAATACCATACTTCTTACAAAGTGCAATGGTGGCAATGGCTTCGGTCAGATCGGTTGGTTTATTCAGATAATTTAGCACTTTTTGGCTGCCACTTTCTACCCCAAAATAGATTCGCTTGCAACCGGCTTGCTTCATGATGGGTACCATTTCCGGTTTCAGAGTACTGATGCGGCTCAGGCAGGTCCACTCAATATCCAGCTTTTGATCGATCATTTTCTGGCACAATTCAACTACCCGTTTAGTATGAACGGTAAATGTGTCGTCAATAAATCGCAACGACCGGATACCGAATTTCTCCTTCAAAAAAATGATCTCCTCTATGATCTGGTCGGGTGTTCTGTAAGTTAAACGTTTGCCAAAACTTCTAACGCAGTAATTGCAGCTGTATGGACATCCACGGGCACTTTGTATCAGGCCAAAAGGAGGTTTCAGGAAAGGTTCAAAGTATTTATCAGCCTTCAAAAGCTCATACGCCGGCATGGGCAATAGTTCCGGATGTGTAATACGTTCATCGCCTTTTTGAACCACAATACCGGCCTCAGTGCGGTATGCTATTCCTTCCACCTGCGACAGGTCTCCGCCATTGACCAGTGCATCCAACAATGCGTAGAAAATATTATCAGGCTCGCCCAAAATGATCATATCTACGTTTGTCTTTTCCAGAATCTCTTGAGGGAACAGAGTTGCGTAATGACCGAACAAGATCAACTTAGCCGATGGTATTTGCTTCTTAATATGCACCAGTGCATGCATGTCTTCCTCAAAACACTCGAAACCCTGAATAGAAACGATAATATCCGGCTTTGCAGAGGAAAGATGTTTTACCGTTTCATCCAGACCATAAGGTTCTGCAATAGCGTCTATCAGAGTTAAATTACATTCCTTGAATTGCTTTGCAATTCCGGCTAGTGCAATAAGTTCCTGTGGAGGCAAAAGCATACTGGGTGCATTGTAACTGCACATATACCTGCGCTGGATGCGCTTATTATTCGGAGGATTGAGAAAGGCTATATTCAAACTGAAACATTATTTAAAGATATGGCTAAACTAAGTAAATAATGATAGCCCGCCATACTGATTGGGAATAAATATTAAGCTATTGAACGGCCAAGGAAACGCGCCTTAACCGGTAAACAAACAGCTCAGGAGAAACCTCATTCACAGGCTCTTCTTTCACCAAATTAAAATCCATGTTATACACTGATTTATAGTACCTGCTTAAAAACTCTGCCGAGCTTTCCTCTGTAATAAACCTGATACTATCAGCCTTACCGTTCAATACTTCGTTCATCTTCCTCATATCCAAAGGGCTAAATCCGAATCTTTCCTTACTTCTGTCTTGCCCGAAATCATAAAACTGTATCCGGTAAATGGATAAATAGATAGAACTCCGCAATATCCTTGATTCCCGCCTTGCAAGAACATCATTAGGAATATACCCTAAATGATGGTCCCATATCACAGGTACAGAGCTTTTCGATAAAGCTTCCAGTTTCCCCAAAGCCTCATGAGAACGTTTCTTTTGTTCCATACCATCCCGGGCAAATCCCTGTAACATATTCATGTCCCATATAACCAACCAAAGCCCGAGCAATAAAAACAGATTCTTTTGCCAGCGCCTGAATGTCCATGGACGGATAGAAGCAAGTAAGTAAGACATCCCCAGCATCATCGAAAACCACGGCAATAGAAAACGCTCAGGCATACTTATTTTCATGGCAAAAACCAATACAAGCAGCCAACCGCTCAGGTTTACAATCAGCACATTGGTTAATATCCTGAGATTAGTATAAAACAGCGCCACCACCAGCAAAGCGTAACCCAGTAAAAAGAAAAGCCAGTATTGAACCAGCAATGGAGCCAGCGTGAACATCATATGCATCAGATCTTCCTGATCGATCCCAAAGCGCCGGTACTTGGTTTCATCAACCACAGTTTTGATGAACGGAATGGTTATTTGGGCAGTATCAGTCACCAGAAAATATTCGTTCAGCGCCCGATAGCGCATCGTATCGGCAGCCGACTTCATAGCAGATAATGGAACCACCGCATTTTTCCCCATCACCGGGTATTCAAAACCTTCCAGCTTAGGCCCAAGGTCCTTAGCAGTGGAACTAACACCAATTACCAGGGCAAACGACAGGAGGGTAAATAACCAATACCATTTCAACAACTGAAACGTCTTCCTGATATCGCGGAAATAAAGCAAACAAAATAAGGTCATGGCCGAGAGCACCAAAACCGCCGGATTAACGCGCATGGAGCACCCCAGCAGAAACAGAAATAAATAACGCTTCTGCTTCTTATCCTCATACACAAAAATATCAAAATACAGCAACAGGCTGCTTGCCGTAAGAAGCACAGAGTCGCGGGTGCAATTAATATTGACCAGGCAAATACCCATGATGCACCAGGTAAAAACAAAATTAGCGAACAGCAACCAGCCCGGTTTTTTCAGAGAGCGTGATAGTATCCTGAACCCGAGATAATACCAAAGCGACAGATAAAGCGTAATGATGATGAGGCACCAGATACCGAACACCGGCACATTGGCAAAGTGATCAGATAAATAAGCAAGCAAGGGTATTTGCAGGAACCAACTCTCCGAAAAAAATATTTCGTGTAATGGCGGAACACAGATATCTCCGTTGATCGTGAGATTCATGAACGCCTGCCATTCCTCAAAATAAAAGCCGAAAGCTAACAGCAAGCCAGCCATGGATAAAACCGCTAAAATGAACGAGAACCGGTATTTCAACAACCTGCCGTAAAGTGTCGGACCCTCAGACATCAGAAGTTGTTTTATTACTATTTTGAGTAAAAGGAACTGATAACTTCGACCACCTTCCTTACGTCATCTTCAGTCATTTGATACCACAAAGGAAGCCTGAGCAACTGATGGCAAAGCCTTTCTGAAAGTTGAACGCTGTTGTTGTTGTGTGCAAACTGCATACCATAAGCGCTGTGCGCTAATGATGTATAATGATGCTCGCTAAAAATGCCCCGCTCTCTTAAGTAATTCCGTAACTCATTTCGCACATCAGCAGAAGAAGTTACCAGGAAAAAAATGTGACCGTTATGGCAGTTACGGTTCTCCGGCAAAGTTAATTGGCCCTTTGCTTGTAAAGGAAAAAGTAATTCATAATACAGCCTCCAGCTTCTCAACCGGTCTTCGGTTATTTGCTTTAAACCCTTTAACTGGCCATTTAAAAAATGACTGGCTATAGGATTGATGCGGTAATTATTACCCTTACTCACCCACTCAAAATATTTCTGAGTTCCGTTCAGTAAGGCAAAACGATTGGTTCCGTTATCGTAGGCCGTCTGAACCTTGCTTAACAAGTTCTTGTCGTTTACTATCAAAAGCCCTCCTTGTCCGCACGAAACATTCTTCATGTAATCGAAGCTAAGACAGGCCAGATGCCCAAAAGAACCGAGTGGTTGATGGTTATATGAACTACCAATACACTGCGCCGCATCTTCAATAAAAAATATGCCTGCGCCCCGGCACAACTTTTGCAAACCTTCAATGTCAATCGGGTTACCTGCATAATGTATGGCAATGACCGCTTTGGTCCGGTTCGTGATACAAGCTTCGATACTTTTAATGTCGATGTTGCCACTCTTTGGGTCAACATCAGCAAAAACAGGTACGGCCCCGTTATTCACCACAGCATTAGCAACAGCCACATATCCAAAGGCCGGAATGATAACCTCATCATCTGCCTTTAACTCCAACACCCGAATCGCCATTTCAAGGGCGCTGCTGCACGAATTCGTAAAAAGGGTAAGGCTGTTGGGATAATATTGCCTGAAAAACTCTTTTGCCTCTTCATTGTCCTTCGACCAATTCTCAGCGACAAAGGCCTGCTCTACAGAGGCCAGATCTTGTTTTGTATAAGTAGGTTTATGAAAAGGGATATGATAAAGACTGTTCAACTGAAGGCTTTTCTGGGTTTGGGCAAATCTATGTTATTGGAGCACAATTTAGAAAAGGTATAGAGTAATTATAATGGTAAGTTAATGAAAGGGAAAGTAACCAGGGGCACCGGTAAAATGGGGGGGGGGGTATACCTTTTAAAAAAATGAACATTGATTATCAAATAGTTACGACGCATTTTATATCAAAAGGTATACCCTCCTTCGTTTTCAGATTGGCATAAACAACTCAAAATCAATACTATATATTTTCAAAAATAGGGCAAATGAACAGGGGATACCACTGGGTAAACCACCCAGGCAATCCGATATTTTGCCCATACAGCAAAGCGGCTTTATGAATTATAACAGCAAAACATCGCTCTAACGACGTTATTTTCCCGGAATTCAAACATTATTTCGCATTTAGCGATTCAGATATCTCAAAAAACACAGGCAGACCATTCTTTATAACCACTAAGGCAAGGTAATAAAAGGCAAGAAAAACGGACAGAAAAAACAGCATCGAAAGTCCCACGGAACCCGGAGTTATACCCAACAAATAACTAGTGCCAATCAAGAGGATAAGTGCCAAAGTCAAAATAAAGTATAAAACGATCCTCCTTGAAAACTGAGCGCTGAATTGCATAAAAAGACCCATCTTTTTTAGCAGTGTATGATTCGACTGACCGGCAAAACGCTTATTAAAACTAACTTCAGAATATCCAACCTTAACCGACGGCTTTTTGTGAGCTATAAAAGCTTCTAATGACACCGTGGGAATAAACTTCTCTCCCTCATAAACAAGTTCCCGTTTCAATATTTTAAAGCTATCGGTCGGAATTTTGTTCCATATCCAATCAAGCCATCTGTTACGCCATACCGCAACAATCCGGCTCTTTTCCTGCATCACATATTTCTTCTCATTCATTCCGAAAACCACATCATATCCACCTTCTTTGATATTGCTGTATAACACCGGTATATCTGCAGGTTGATATTCCAGGTCATCATCAATGGTAACAATATATTTTCCGGAAGCCCGACCCATGCCCGCCAGGCAGGCAGCCCATTGCCCGTAGTTACGGGCCAGGTGCAAACCAATGACATTGCTTTTATCGCCACAGATAGCCCGGATAACAGACCATGACTCGTCGTTACTATGATCATCGGTCAGGATAAGCTCATAACTCAGCCCGTTTGCATTCATAGCCTGCTGAACCCTCGACACAAATTCAACTAATGTATGCGCACTATTATACACCGGAACCACAATGGAAATCTCAATTTGCTGGCTGGCCATAGTGCGGGGTTAGTAGTGCATTTTTTTGCAAACCACGGTTATTTACTTATTCTGAAATATCCGGTAGGAATAATACCATTCACCGGTTCAAATTTCATAACTACCATTGCCTCATCCTGGTTAAAGACCGGGAAGGAGAACTGAACTTTGCACCGCTCCTGTTTCAAAAGCAGAGCTGTATGATGTAACTGAAATGAAACCGTTCCATGCGAAAGCAGAGAATGGTCGGATAGTTGAATACATTGAGCCATCAACTGCTGATGCAGCCCACCGGGGTCACCGGCCGGAATTTTGATCTCCTGCTCAACTTTAGGCCGGTTAGTAAAGGTCAGCAATGAGGGAATATGAAAAACATTCTCAGAGCCCAGTGCCTGAAAGCCCACATATTGAAATATCCGTTGCACCGCAGCATTTTCATTCCGGGCTCCAAACACAAAATGTTCCAGCTTATTTTTAATACAGAATTCTTTGATGTAACGCAGCTTGTCAAGAAAATATCCTGATTTTCTATATGGCTCCAATATGCCTCCAATATGCGATTCAAGATTATTTCCGACAATATTCAGCGCAAAAAAACCTACATACTCATCACCGTGTTTTATGAACATGATGCTGTTATTAGGGTAATCCCTTTTAAGATTGAATTTTTTATAGAACTGAAAAACACTTTCAATTTCTTTCTCTTTGGTTACAAGGTCACTGATATACGGCGTGCGGTAATAACCAAGCGGATAAGTTCCCCAGGTGCCCACCAGCATCAGCTTCAACAACTGATCCTGGGTTCCATCATACATTTCAAAAACAAGATCGCTGAAATTGTAACTCCCCGGAGGAGGCTCAGTAATTTTTGTTTTATAGCGGCGAATGCTGCCGCTAAAGAAAAAAGGCAATCCCGTTTTATTCAACCGGTAAGAGGCCATTTCGTCTTCCGCAGGTACCTTCAGGCGGCACAGATCATAATCATCACCGGTGATTTGATCATACAGCGATACTTCGTCAAACAAGTCGCTGTTACATCTCCCGACCTTTAATCCCAGAATATTACTTTCAGTAACAGAGAAATCAACTGTTGTTTCCATAAATAAACCCGATCATTTTAAATCAAACACATTCTAAAAATACGGAGCAGCTCACATCAATTTTGCCGGCGCTGCTATAAAATCTTCTGTTGTGGTTCGCTCCAGGTTCTTGTACTCAGTTAAAATATTCATCACAAATCCCGATTTGCGCAGCAGAAAAAATATAAAGTCGTTCATAAAATTAACCGGGAAGGGTAACCTGCGGTAAAGGTCCAGGTACAAAACTATCCTGGGCGAGTTGGAAGCGTTCTTTACTTCGTGCTCCACAGTTTCGTCAAACACAATACACTCCGCCTCTTTAAAATACTTTTTTTGGTCTGCAATTCTTATCCAGCAATCAGCATCCTTTTCAACCTGCAGGGTATACAGACAGCGATAAATCCCCTTATAAATCCCCTGGTGAGGCGGAATATGCTTGCCCGGTAAAAGCACTGAATACATCACTCCGCAACAACCGGGCAGCTGTTTCAAAATTTTCATAGTTTCCGGAAACTGCGCGGCATTTTCGGTCAGCGCATAACCAAACAGCACCAGCGGCAAAGCCTTCCAGTTATCATCGTTATTAAGGTCGGTTTTTACTTTATAGAAATCCTTCAGGTTATGAACTTCCCTTTTTTGTGCATACTGCCTGTACTCTTCTAAAAAGACCGTATGGTGGCTTTTCAAAATATCAGCCATCCCAAACTCATCATCGCTCAATACCGGCTTATCAGCAGTGAATACTGCTGCAAAAAAATCAAATATCCTGAGCAGCGATATGGAAAGAAAAGTGACAATGCCCGCTACCATCTTAATTTCAATTAAATCCCTCGCAAATGATCAATCAAGTTCGGCCTGGCTCTTGGTAAAAATATAATCCTTGCCCTTGGCTTTATGGAAGAAAACATCCACAAAAATATTTGGCCTTGTAGCAAGAAAAAACAAGGTAGTAAGCGTGAAAGATGATTTAAATGAAGTTGGCAGATTCACGAACTTGTAGGCCACACTCACTCCTCCATCTATATTCTCCACCTGGTGCCATAAATGTGAAGGGAACCAAAGCACATCACCCGGCTCAAGAATGATCTCATACCGTTTGGCGTATTTAAACAACGGGAACCTCGGGTTATTCAGGTCATAGGGATCAGCGTCGGTGTAATTGTAAGACCTTCTTTCAGCACGGGGATCGAAGAATATTCGCTCGTTCGGTGCCCACATGATCCATTTTTTACGACCGGTGATCTGCACAAATACCGTGTTTGCAAAACCACAGTGAATAGGCGTCATTGTTTTTGCTCCGCCCATAAACATCAGGAACTGAACACCAAACGAAGTAGGTAAATGAAATTTTTCTAACCACTTTCTGTCGAAATCCCCCTTCAACGTCGAATCATCATCCATCACCCTCGAAAACTTGAGATATTTGGGCGAACCCGCCTGTAACTCGGTGATATAATCAGAAAAGGTCATCGTTTCATAAGCCTGGGGACTGTTGCGGTCAATAACCCCAACATTATCGATCAGCGAAAGCTCCTTATCCCCATAACGTGTTTTAAAAAACTCATAACTCCATTTTTTCACGCTGCCCCATTCAGTGGCAACCCCTTTAAAAACTACCGGAACATCCACATTAAAAAGATATTTCTTACTGAGTTCTTCCACACTGATATCGCCGTTCACCACCGGGTGTTGTAGCAATTCACCACGTCCTGAATCTTTCAGTTGATCGTCAATTTCTTTGTAAAGGGCATTCCTGCTTTTACCTATTACCTTTTCAATTCTTCTGTAGCCAAAAAAATGTTCAAGAACAAAATATAAATTGAACTTAAACCATTGATAGCCGGTAACTCCCTGAGGTGCCATAACACAGAATATTTATGATAAGATGAATAACTAAGCTTCAAAGTCAAATAACTGACCCGAATCAAATTAACGCTAAAATAACCGTTACGGATAATGCGGGGTAATTTTTTTTGCCAAAACCGGTTGTAATAAATCGTTATACAGGATCGATATTCTATTTTCTTTAGTTTTGACCACAATTACATAAATAACCGGCAGATACTTACATAGCGCAGATCAGGGTGACAAAGAACTTTCAAATTTTAAAAAGCCGGATATTTTGGATGATAATCGCTATCCTGGCACTGGCATGCGAAGTATCGTTGCGTTTGCTGGGTATGACCCCGGCTAATGCACATCACTTTGTAACGAGGCCTAAACCCTTTTTCGTCCGCGATTCCCTGACGGGATGGAGCATGAAACCCGGAAAATTTTCTCTATCAAAATTGGGCACCGATGATATTTTTGAAGCCACCATTGATGCTACCGGCAATAGAAACAGCGGTCCGGACACATGCTCAACCCGCCGGCCAGAAATTCAGGTTTACGGTTGTGAATTCACCTTCGGCTTTTCTATTCCCGATTCTGCCTCCTGTTGTTACAAACTGCAAACCTTACTACCGCAATATAAAATATCAAACAAGGCTGTCATATCTTACGGATTGACCCAAATGTTTTTATCTCTACAGGAATCCCTTCAACACAGAGATACCCCACAGATCGCAGTGTTCAACTACGGCTCATTTCAGGACATGAGAACCCCGCTGCATCACCGTTGGAGCGCCATTTGCAGGTATTCTGTCACACAAGGCGACGACATTTCTGAGTTTCAAGAAATAAGCTATCCATATTTTGACCTGAACAATGATTCCCTGGCATTTCGACATACTCCGCTTGAACAGTTAAGCGGTAATTGGCCGCTTACTGATAAATTCGCCACTCTCCAATGCCTCAATTCGGTATTTTACATGCTCCACGACCTCACGCAAACCGGTTACCTGCACCGGATTGCCCAAAAAACATCATTAGCTATCATGGAATATTGCAGGGCCAATCATATCACACCTGTTTTTGCCTCTATAACACCCGAAGCCACTGACATCCCGGATTCCTTGACGGCACAGGGTTTTATCACCCTCAACTACGGCATTTCGATTAAAGATAGCAGATACAACGGTGGTAAGATAGACCCGGGACATCCTAATAGTGCGGCGCACACGCTGTACGCAAACAAACTTTATCAGTTGTTGCTAGAAAAAAAACTGATCAAATAATTATTGCGTTATAAGACGGGGTTCAGGCAAATATCTTCACTTCAGGAAAATCTCCCGGCAAAATATCTTTTACAACCCCATCAGGCACTCCAAACCATTGTTTCAGGACAGATGAATATATGGCCCGGTGATCATACTGCCAGGCAAGATTATCTGAAGCATTTACTGCTTCAGGAATAACCGGGCTTTTACCCGTAATACCCGGTTTGACCGCCGCTCCGAAAAACATCATAGGCTGTGATGAACCATGGTCAGTCCCAAAACTGGCATTCGATTTGATTCTGCGGCCAAATTCAGAAAAGGTCATTCCCGCCACATCATGCTCGCGGCCGATCGTGTGCATGTCTTCCATAAAGCATTGAATAGCCTGCGATAATTTTTGTAGCAACTCAGCATGCAAACCCTTGGTCGTATCACCATCATTTACCTGCTTGTCATGGGTATCAAAACCTTTAAGGTCGACATGGTAAACCGAAGTTTGCAAACCTCCTTTGATCAGTTTAGCCACCGTCTTCAATTGATCTGCCAGAAGATTCTCCCCCTGCTTAGGGTATAATTTGGAATGGTTAAAAGAAGTGTGCAGCGCCTTCTTCAAAACACCCGAATACTTTTGTGTTTGCTGAAGTATCTCTTGTATACTGCGTACCTCCTCAAAAGCATATGTATTGGCCGTATCCGAAGATGTTTCAGTTGCTGAAGTTTCAAATCCTGTAGATGCGGGGTCAATCACAATACTCATATCCATAGCAGTGCCCTGAAAAAGGAAAGTGCCCATATCTCCTACTTTGATAGCAGGCGGGTCGGGATGTTGCGCATTCGGAAATCCGACCGGGTATTTCCGGAATCGGGTCTCCAGAAATCTGGCCATCCATCCGGTGTATAAAACTTTTGATGCACCGGCACCGGTGAGCCAGATATCTGCCGAACGAAAGTGCGAGTAGTTCTGATTTTCATAACCAACTCCCTGCACAAACCCGATCAGCTTATCATTATACAACTGCTGAATGGGAGCCATAACCGGATGCAACGCGATATCTGAAACACCCTTGATGGGCAGCACTTTATTTTCCGGAAGATATAAATTAGGACGCGCTGCGATGATGTTCTTATAATTATCCAGCGGAACAAGCGTGTTAAGCCCATCGTTACCACCCACCAGCTGAATAAGGACTAATATCCTGTTCTGTTTATCGCCAGCGAGATTGCATCCGGACAGGGCATCCAGCACCAGTGGCATCATGGCGGTTATCGCAGTGTTCCGGATAAATATTCTTCTGTTCATAGCTTATAGCATTTGAAACTCCGGCATTTCTATGATACGTTTAAAAAATAGTCTCAACCTGTTTTCCACTACACTCCTCGCAGCCAAATCACCACTGTTTTTGCTGTATTTATCCCAGGCTTCGGTCCAATAGTGCTCAGACTGTTGCCCGGAAAGTAGTATTGCCTTCAGGCTTGCCTTATACACATCACTTATCTTCACAGCACATAAAAGTTCAGTGCAACGGCTTATCAGCGAATTTACATCACCGGGATTTTCAAACCGACTGACAAACCACACAAAATCGAACTTAATATCGGTGCCATTAAAGTTTAATCCTTTATCAGTTGAAAGTCCGTTTAAAAGTTTTGCACGCAGGCTTAACGTAGCTGAATTGATCCACCATTGATGGAATTTAGGAGCCTGGTAATACGCCGGCCAACCAGCTACCGAAGGCGGGTTGCCAATATCCATCGATAGGTCGCCGAGGTAAAAATAGTATTGCAACCAACTTTCATGGTTCTTATCAAGTTTAGAAGTTGCAACTACATCGAATTGTTGCATGGCGCCCAATAAAAAATCCGCAGGGCTTTTAACGATACAACCTCTGAATGCCTTGTCAAAAAAGTGCTCACTACCCAAAAGCATTTCGAGCACCGGTCTTACCTCAAAATCGTGAGCGATCAAATGCAATGATAAAGGTTGAATGACCTTCTCTTCTATCATCTGGTCAACTTCCGGGCACACAAACCACCGGTATAAATTGCGGCATAAGAACCGGGCGGTCTCTGTCTTCTTAAATATCATATCAATCAGTTCATCCAGCTCTCCTGCTCCGTTCTCACCGGACTTACCTCGTATGCTATGACCCTCAAAAAAAGCCGAAAACTGCTTGTCGCCGGTATCATGCAGTTCAGGATAAAAATTTACATGCAGGCTTTCTTTATTGTCCTTCCATCCGCTTAAAACACGGGCACCCGCCCTCACATCGTCCTCGGTATAATTATTTGCATTTCCCTTCCCCAGCGTAAACAACTCCATCAGTTCGCGCGCATAGTTTTCATTCGGCGCTGCTTTGCTATTCGAATTGCCATTCAGGTAAACAAGCATGGCAATGTTTGTTGTTCCTTCTCTGATCAGCTTTTTATAATTTCCAAGTGCATAATCGCGCAACATAAAAACATACCGGTAGCTGTACCGGCTGTCCTTCACCACATCCATTTCAGTAACAAAATGAGTATGCCAGAACAATCTCATTTTTTCCGTTAAAGAATGGTCGCGGTTAAGCATAGCCCCAACCCAATCCATCTTAAGCATCAGTCCGCGACGGTTGTTAATGAGGTCGCTTTCGTATGGGGCATTCGCCCAAACCTGTCCTTTAGGTACCAACGGATCGATAACATCCGAATCCTCCTGTACCAAGGGTGACGCGACAGGGGATGACATAAGCAAAATATCCAGGCATTGTTTCAGGCTTTTATCTTGAAAGAATTCAACATCTCTCTGTCCAACGCCAAAGAAACTTCTCCTTAAAAGATGCAGACGATCTTCCTGGTTTAATTGCCGCTTCAACGGCTCAAGACTATAGGTCGGAGTGATCACTATTTATGCTTATCGGGTCAAAACAAAAACATTCATCGGTATTACTTTATAATATTTGTCACCTTACGCAAAATAACCTCCGCTTTTAAGTGTTCACCCGTAGCGTTCAGGTGACAATCATCAATAGCATATTTCTCATAAGAAACAGAGTCGGAAGTGAAATTTAAAAAATCGAATCCGGAGGCCGAAGCGACACTTTCAATCATACCATTGGCAAGTTTAACATTCTCCCTGTACATCGGGTTTCCTTTTACCATTTCGCTGGAAGGATTGAGCACAAAAGGCATCAGTAATACCCGGACACTATCCGATTTCAGCTCACGCATCAGAGCATTAAAATTGTGGTTAAAAGCATAGTAATCGTAATCACCGGCCTTGATCAAACTATCTACATTTAAATGATTCCAGCGACAATAAGCCGTACTACCGTCTTTTTCGAATTTATAAAAAGGGTGCTCGGCCACACTGCTAAAGAATAAACGGATGATAACGTAGCTACAAAAATAAGACTTGAGCAACCAGCGCGAACGTGGCGGCAAGGGAGCCAGGTTAAAATCCATCCGCCGGTAGTGCGTATAATCGGGTTGATAATTATGGTCATCCGTATTGATCAATGCGTCATTTCCGCCTGTTTGCAGAATGACCATATCAGGTTTATAATAATGATATTTAAAAATGTACTGCGATAACTCCTCCGCCGAGGTGCCGGCTTCGACTCCTGCATTCAGCACCTCCACTCCTTTATATTGGTTTAAAAAGCCGGGCACTTTGGAGCAATAAACATTCAGTAACGAATCTAACTGCGCCGGATACGACTGCTGCCATCTTCTCACGCCGTTTCCATAAGTTGTAGAGCCCCCCATGCATAATATCCGGAACTTGCCGTCCCGCTCAAGAGGCAACCTTTTGCCGCGGTATCCATCCTCGTTATGCTCTTGTTGTCCGTATTTAGCAAAACGGGGATAGGCTATATAAGCCATATAAGGCTGAGCCAGGTATCTGGGTAGTTGTGCCGGCGTGGTATCTCCCATTAACATACCTCTTACATGGAAGTAATTACTGTTATTCAGAAAATCATAGGATGAATCAATATTGCCATTGTTATCAATGCCAATTTTACTTTCGCGAAGCATCACCACATAGCCGGTTGTTTCGCTAACCGCCGAAACGATGGCAATTAAAATGCACCAGTAAATAAATATCCTGAATTTGCTCCGTTTCATCATTAACAGGGGGCTTAAACTAACACAAAACAATATTCGCATTTTAAACGGACTTTTAGCAGACCGAAAGCAAACAACTGCATATCACGGTTTCCATTATTAAACAGGAAACATGCAACTTCGCCCTATAAATACGAACATGCAGAATATTGTAGTTACCGGAGCAGCCGGATTTATTGGATGCAACATGGTTAGAAAACTGAATCAACTCGGGTTCGATCAGTTGATATTGGTTGATAAATTTGACAACCCTGCCAAAAATATAAACCTTGAGGGCACTCTATTCAGCCAAAAAATAGACCGCGATCAATTTATTGAGTGGTTAAGCGAAAACAGTGCCGATGTTGACTTTATTTTCCATTTAGGTGCCCGTACTGATACCGCTGAATTCAACTTCAGGGTACTCGATTCTCTCAATCTCAGCTATTCCAAATCACTTTGGGAAATGTGTACCATCAAGCAGATTCCATTGGTCTATGCATCCTCTGCTGCTACCTATGGTATGGGCGAAAAAGGTTTTAGCGATAATCTTGCTTTGATAAAAGAGCTCAAACCGCTCAACCCCTACGGCCTGTCCAAACATCTGTTCGATCTTTTCGTTTTAGAGCAGAAAACCACACCACCCTTATGGGCCGGCCTTAAATTCTTTAATGTGTACGGTCCTCACGAGTTCCATAAAGGCAGGATGGCATCGGTAGTTTTACACGCATATAAACAGATAAAGGAAACCGGTAAGGTAAAACTTTTCAAAAGCGCTATAGCCGAATATAAGGACGGGGAACAACTACGCGATTTTATTCACGTAGATGATGTGACAAGTATGTGTCTCTTCTTTTTGAGGAAATTTGAGGAAGGAACTGATAATCCGGCCAGCCTCAGCAGTATTTATAATGTGGGCACCGGAAAAGCAAGAACCTTCAATGACCTGGTGGCCCCCATTTTTAGCTCCCTCAGCCTGCCGGTTAATATAGAATACATTCCCATTCCGCAGGACATAGCAGATAAATACCAATACTTTACAGAAGCCGAAATGGCAAAAATATCGACGGCCGGCTATAAAAACACCCCAATTTCAATAGAAAAAGGTGTTGAAAACTATGTTGAGTTCTTAAAAACTCAATAATTATTGCTATCGACCTCATTTTTCTGTATTTTTGCCGTAAATAATTCATAATTATATTTCAATAATATGAATCAGGTTTTAAAAACGGCTCAAATACAATCCATCTAACTATGAGATCAAGATTCCTGCTTCCATTTCTGGCGCTTGCATTTGTTTGCTGCTTAGGCCTGTTTTATCCACCCGTTGTGGCCGAAGCAAGCTCCTACCCTACCCTCAATTCCGCCGATATCGCCTGGATGCTTACTGCGGCTGGTTTGGTTTTACTTATGACACCGGGATTATCATTCTTCTACGGCGGTATGGTAAGCAAGAAAAACATCATTTCAACCATGCTTCAAAGTTTTGTAGCACTAGGCGTTATTACTATACTATATGTATTTGTTGGTTTCAGTCTGATGTTTGGCGATAGCATCCACGGCGTGATTGGCAATCCTTTCACGTATTTCATGTTTCGCAATGTAGGAGCGGCACCCAATGCAGCCCTGGCACCAACCATTCCTTTATTGTTATTTGCGGTATTCCAACTCAAGTTTGCCATCATAACCCCGGCGTTGATAACAGGCAGCTTTGCCGAACGCGTAAGGTTTAACGCCTACCTCCTTTTCATTTGCCTGTTCTGCTTATTCATTTACGCCCCATTGGCACACTGGACCTGGCATCCGGATGGATTTTTGCACAAATGGGGGATACTGGATTTTGCAGGGGGAACGGTGGTACACATGAGCGCAGGCTATGCAGCACTTGCCGGTGCCATGTTTCTGGGTCAAAGAACAGTTTTTGGCGATACCTCCAAACACCAGGAACCTGCTAACATTCCATTCGTAATTTTAGGAACAGGTATGCTTTGGTTTGGTTGGTTTGGCTTTAACGCAGGCTCATCGCTCGGAGCTAATACCACAGCTGTTTCCGCCTTCGGAACCACTATGGTAGCCTCCGCCTCTGCCATGATGGCCTGGATATTTTTTGACGGAATAAGAGGCAAGAAAGTCTCTGCCATGGGGGCATGTATAGGCGCCGTGGTCGGCCTCGTGGCCATTACCCCGGCCTGTGGCTATGTTACAATTCCTCAGGCGCTTTTCCTCGGCTTTATTTCCTCCATCATTAGTAACCTGGCGGTAAGGGCCAAAAACAAATCTAACCTTGATGATACGCTGGATGTTTTCCCTTGCCACGGTATTGGTGGTATTACGGGCATGATACTGACCGGTGTTTTTGCAAAAGATGTAGGTCTTTACTACGGACACACGCATACCTTCTTCTTCCACGTGCTGGGACTGGTGATAGTAAGCGTATTCACTTTTGGTGGCTCTTACATTCTTTACAAAATCACCGACATGGTCGTTCCTATGCGGGTAAGTTTACAGGATGAGAATGATGGGCTTGACTTCACCCAACACGGCGAAACTTACAAGCTGAAGAAACCGGTGGTGCAGGAACCAACAGCAAATTAGGTAAAAGCCAACCTGGTTTTTGAAAATTTTAATTAGAAGAATTGCTCCGGTTTTAGCAAACTAAATTCCCGAAAAAAATTTAATTGCCATTGTGGAGTAGATAGTGTTTTTTTGGTGTTACGAAATACCATTATGAAAACAGCTTTAGACTCCCTCCAACTAAAAGTATTAAACATTGCGCTCTTCATTTGCGCAATGTGGCTTACCGCCGGCGCTCAAATTTTTCAGGACCCTATTGGTGGCAGTATTTACGGTCAACCTATCGTTGCCTGTTGTGCAACCAAAGGACAATATGAATCTGCCGCTACAGTCGCAGCTATCTACGTGCGCTCGCAGAATTTAAATGAGTATTACACCAGGGTATGGTCAGCCCCTTTAGGATTACACATTATATCCTTCGACGTGCAACATAAAAACAATGCCTATTACCGGGCCGTTTTGCTCGCAGACGGGAGTGGCAACAATTTTACTATCTACGCCAAAATCAAAGCCCCGGCCGCCGATTCCGTGATACATGGCCCCGTTTTATTACCTCCTCCATTGGCAGGTAAATACACTAAAATTGTTGGTGGCGGAAGCTTACATATCTTTTCGATTCTGGCCGGTGGCCCTGCAGGCAACCTGACTTTTTCGCTTGACAATGGCCTAACCTGGCAACCGGATACATCGGGCATAGGCTACGACAACGTTTGGGATGTGGCCACCGATACTGCTGGTAATGCGGTCATAGCAGGCGGAGCCGGCATATACCGACAAGCAGCAGCTGACAGCGCATGGACCATTGTACACGACAATACTTACAACCCAACTAAAATTTTTATTGATAGACAAAACAGGATATTGATAAGTAACTACGGCATCAATACACATATCAGTCTCGATAACGGGGCAACCTTTATTGGAGATTCTGTAGGTCTGAGCGGGCCAGTCAGCAAGCTGGCCGGAGATGCGTACGGGAACCTTTACGCAGTTGCAGGAGGCCTTTTCAGAAATATGGGGGGAACAAACAACTGGGTCGATATCTCATTGGGGTTTAATGCCGTAACGCGTAACGATGGACAATACAGTTGTATTGCCGGCGACAGCCTGCTCACCATTGGCACGTCGAATTGGGGAATGTTCACCAGCACTGATAAAGGAAATACCTGGCAGCCCACCAACAACGGTATTTCGGCTGAAGATATTTTCTCCATCATCACCCAACCGGACGGAAGATCACTGTGCACCACAGACCTCGGTATTTTCTATAAGGACCCGGCAGATACCTTATGGCACCCTACAACCCCAATCACCAGCTTCTACCCCGGAAATCTTCTTTTCAACGACCCGGAAGGAACCGTTTTTGTTGCGGTATTACCTACGGTAGGCAGCCCTTATCCTTTAGGTAAAAGCATAGATAATGGCGTACATTTTAATGTCGATAGTAACGGATTTAGTTCCATCGGAGGCTCCGGATTTTATATAGATGAAACGGGCACAAGGTATTTCTACAATTACTACGCCTCTGGCACCAACCCACTCCCCATTTGGAAATCTTCCCTGGGTAGCTCAAGCTGGATGTTGGATACCGCCGGTCTGCCAATATTTCCCATTTACGGAACGGGCGTTAAATATATGCTGGACGACCAACAGGGTTTCGTATATGCGAGCGTAGATATGCCCAACGGAGATATATTATTCAGACGTTCCGTAAACAGCAACAACTGGTTGGTAGATACGGCCGGACTCGGAGCATCATTGAACATTTCTCCTATGGCCTCTAATGCCGCTTTGGGAATTCTCCTAGCAAGCGGAACACAACTTTACCGACGGACTTCAGGCGGATGGATAAACTTACCTAATGTGCCTACACCGGGGGGCTCTTCTTCCGCTGGTATCAATGCCATTTCAATAGATGACCACGCTACTATTTATTTATCCTTCTCTAACTATAACGCTCAGGATAGCAATGCCGTTTTTGTGAGTCGAGACACCGGAAATACATGGCAATTTGCCGGATTAATGGGCATGAACATATACAACCTCACCTCGACCGGCGACACAACCTATGCGTTAACATTGGGCAATTGGGGGTACGTGGTTACCAGCCCTCTTAATGCCGGAATATTACCCACATCAGCGCCCCCATCCAATATCAGGGTTTTCCCGAACCCCTCCTCGCAATACTGGAATATCCAGGCAGATGAGCAATGGCTGAATAGCAGGTTCGAAATTTGTGACGTATCGGGACAAGTAGTTTACGATGGTGTTATCAATAGCACTAATACAGCTATTAGGCCGCAAAACCTGTCATCAGGGGCCTATTTGCTACGTGTCTATAATGCCAATGACAGCGCCACCCGCTGGCTGATAAAATAAGCACACTAAAGGCTACTTAAGCAAGGCCTGTCCAAAAAGTGAAGACTATTTCTATCTTCGCCACTATATGAAAGTAATTGTTTCTCCCTCAGTGCTAAGTGCCGATTTCGGAAACCTGCAACGCGATGTTGAAATGCTGAACAGCAGCGAAGCCGAATGGCTCCACATTGATGTCATGGACGGCGTTTTTGTGCCCAATATTTCCTTCGGTTTCCCGGTATTAAATGCCATCCGGAGGCACACCGGCAAAGTATGCGATGTTCACCTAATGATCGTAGAGCCTCAAAAATATATTAAGCAATTCAGAGATGCAGGGGCAGATGTTATTACCATTCATTACGAAGCCGTAACACACCTCGACTCTATCCTTCATGAAATAAAGAAGAGCGGGGCAAAAGCGGGCGTTGCTATCAATCCGGCTACACCGGTTGCCGTTTTAAAAGAAGTAATTCACCTCATCGACGTAGTTTTGGTCATGAGTGTCAATCCGGGTTTTGGCGGACAAAAATTCATTCCTTACGCCACTAACAAGGTACGCGAATGTAAAAGCATGATCACAGCGGCCGGTTCAGCCACACTGATAGAAGTAGATGGCGGAGTGGGCCTGAGTAACGCAGCAGAACTAATCGCAGCGGGTGCTGATGTTTTGGTTGCAGGCAATGCCGTGTTTGGCACCCCCGACCCCGCGCAGACCATTCACCAATTAAAGAATAGTGCAAAATAAACTCAGTTAACTACCGTTTAGCGAAGCGATGTTTCAAAAATATTTTCTCATTTGTTTATTCATTTTTCCGGGCATCGCATCGTTCGCGCAGGGTTTTGGCACCGTTAAAGGCGTTGTAAGAGATTCCAGCGGCAAAAAGTTTGACCAGGTACTGGTTGTGATTGATGAGTATCAGCAATATTCAACCATCACAGATAATACAGGAGCCTTTACATTAAAAGTGCCGGCCAACGAAAAACTGACCCTTATAATTTCCTCCATCAACACGGTAACGACCCGGCAAACCGTTACTGTCGCTCCGGGACAGGTTCAAAACATTAACGTTACCATCACTGCCCGGTTAAACAATTTGGGGACTGCCGTTATTAATGCCAATCACACCTTTATTGAACCAAGCACGCTGGATGTTAAAGCACAAAGCCAGATAGCCTCCACCAACGAAAGTTTTGAGGCCAACCTTCAATACCAGGTGTTGGGTTTATCCAAAACCAACGAATTGAGTTCAAATTATTCTGTTCGCGGAGGGAATTTTGATGAAAACCTGGTTTATGTGAACGACTTTGAGATATACCGCCCTTACCTGGTTCGTTCGGCAGAGCAAGAGGGCTTGAGTTTTGTAAACCCCGATATGGTTGAAAATGTAAAATTCAGCTCGGGTGGATTTCAGGCCAAATACGGTGATAAGATGAGCTCAGTAATGGACGTAACCTACCGTAAACCCGACTCCCTGAGATTTTCAGCCTACGGAAGTTTGTTAGGATGGGGAGCGCACATTGAGGGCAGCGAAAAAAAGAACCGATTCGCATATTCGATTGGCATACGGCAACGCACCAGTCAGTATATATTATCGAGCCTGGATACCAAGGGGCAGTATAGCCCCAATTTCCTTGACGTGCAAGCACTTTTTACTTACCGCATAAACGAGCATTTGGGTCTTGAAGCGCTCATCAATTATTCCCGAAACAAATACACTTTCATACCGGTGGACAGAAGCACCAGCTTCGGTGTATTAACGAACGTACTTAACCTTCAGGTTTATTACGACGGCCAGGAGGCCGATCTTTATCAAAGCAGCACAGATGGCCTTGCACTGGTTTGGGAACCTAAGCAGGACCTGCACATAAAATTCCTTGGGTCCTACGTTTTAGATCGTGAAAAAGAGGCATTCGACATCACCGGTCAATATTATCTCAGTGACGTTCAATCTAACCTCGGGGCATCGAACTTCGGTCAACCACTTTACAGTCTTGGTACCGGTGGCATACAGAACTGGGGGCGTGACAACCTGTCGATGAATGTATATACAGCTGCCATACGCGGCTCATGGTTTAAAGGTCATCACAATCTGCAATGGGGCATCGACAACAAAGTTGAACAGGTTACAGACCAGATCAGCGAATGGAACAATTTGGATTCCGCCGGGTACGCCGTTCCCTATGCACAAAACATCGTTATCCCCAATGATAGCACTGGTACATTTACAAGAAACCAACTTAACCTCACCAACGTACTAAAGGCTACTAACAACTTACTTGGCGACCGGGCTTCATTTTTTATTCAGGATACCTGGAAGTTTGGAAGAGATACCAACGGAGTGAACAGGTTCTCTATCAACTACGGTTTCAGAATGCAATATTATAGCGTAAACCGCGAGATACCGGTCCCAACCCCGCGTGTTCAGTTTACCTGGAAACCAAAGGGCAAAAAAGATATAGTTGTTACAGCTGCTGTTGGAACATACTACCAGCCACCGAGTTTTCGCGAAATGCTGAACTCATTTACCGGCGTGCTGAACACAAACATGAAGGCACAAAAAAGCTTCCATGCTGTTGCCGGTATCGATTACGCCTTTGATGCATGGCACAGAAAATTTGATTTCACTGCTGAAGCTTATTACAAGAACATGTGGAACCTGGATCCATACCAGTATAACGATGATCTGATTCAATACCTGGGTAATAACTCGGCTAAAGGATACGCTTATGGTGTCGATACCCGCTTGCATGGAGAACTGGCCAAAGGCCTGGAAAGTTACCTGACCATCAGCTTTCTGAAAACTGCGATGAAGATAAACGGAGCTTCGTACGAAGCTTATTATGATAGCTCCGGGAAACAAATCTCTAATACCCCCGACAACCGCCCTTACATTAAAGACAGTACCAGGATACATCCCGGTTATTACCCAAGCCCGACCGACCAACGGGTTAGCTTCAACCTCTATTTCCAGGATTATATTCCCAAATTTCCTTTCATCAAAATTCACATCAGCATCATTGTGGCAACCGGGCTTCCATTCGGTCCTCCGGGAGATAATTTTTTCAACAACACTTTGCGCATGCCCCCCTACAGACGCGTCGACATCGGTTTCAGCGGTCAGCTTTGGACCCCCAAATGGGCTAAGAAGCAGAACAAGTTTAACCAGGGCCTGAAAAGCGTCTGGATGTCGCTTGAAGTATTTAATATTTTTGGTATCAATAATACAGTTTCTTATCTCTGGGTTGCCGATTATGCCGGCGACCAATACGCCGTTCCTAATTATCTTTCCAACAGACGCGTAAATCTTAAAGTAGCCTTTAATTTTTAGGTAAACTTGTACCGTGAAGCATAATTTCATAACCATTGAGGGGTGCATAGGGGCAGGAAAAACCACCCTTACTCAAAAGCTGGCTAAAGATTTTAACGGCAAGCTGATCCTGGAAGAATTTGAGGGCAACCCGTTTCTACCCAAATTTTACGAGGACCCTGAGCGGCATGCTTTTCCGGTTGAACTGTATTTTATGGCAGAGCGCTTTAAGCAGTTAAAAAAGCTTTTAAGTGAAGGCGATATCTTCAAATCATTCACGGTGTCAGATTTTCTTTTTCAGAAGAGCCTGATATTTGCCAGCAACAATCTAAATGAAGATGAGTCGAAGCTTTACAGAATGCTTTTTGATATCATCAACTCAAGCCTACCCAAGCCCGACATCGTTTTATATCTTTATGCACCGGTAGAAAAACTGCAACAGAACATTAAGAAACGAGGCAGGGATTACGAACAGAATATCACGAACGAATACCTCGAGAACATTCAGCAGGCCTACATGGAGTATTTTAAGCTGCAAACCCACTCGCGTATAGTACTACTCAACACCACAGAGTTGAACTTCGCTGAGAATAAACGCGATTATGATGAGGTGGTAGAGGTTCTGAATGATGACTTTGAACCCGGGTTACACTATATCTGATTTACCGGCCATTCAAAATACCAATATTTTTAGTTAAAACTAATTAATTTAGTTTTTCTACTTTTAGGGCATGGATCCATATATCAAAGGGCGGGGCTCTCAATTAAATCCCACCAATCGTTTTGAAACCCAGAGTGAAGAAATTTACCTGGAAGACCTTCCAACCCAGGAGGAAAGGGAAGAATTACTGACCTCTAATCCGCGGACAAAATACCTGGAAGTTTTTCCAAAAACCATTTTGAACAAAGTAGAGAGCCCTGACATAGGGCTGGCATGGAGCATGAATCCTTATCAGGGCTGCGAACATGGTTGCGTTTACTGTTATGCCAGAAACTCTCATCAATATTGGGGCTACAGCTCGGGAATGGAATTTGAACAAAATATTTTGATCAAGAAGAACGCGCCTGAATTACTGGAGGATGCATTAATCAACAAAAAATGGAAAGCTGAGTCGATCATGCTATCCGGCAATACGGATTGCTACCAACCGGCCGAAAGAAAACTGGGTATTACCCGAAAGTTGCTGCAAGTCTTTCTGAAGTTCAGACATCCGGTGGGAATCATTACAAAAAACAGCCTCGTAGAACGGGATATCGATCTATTATCGCAACTGGCAAGGCAGAACCTGGCTGGTGTAACACTAAGTTTAACTACACTCAACGAGGAACTGAAGCGCACTCTTGAGCCCAGGACATCCACCGCAAAAAGCGTTTTGCGCAGTATCAAAAATTTAACTGCAGCAGGTATCCCGGTTAATGTGAACGTTGCGCCGGTCATTCCGGGAATAAACGACGAAGGCCTGTTCGATGTTGTTAAAGCGGTGGCTGAACACGGAGCACTGAGCGCAGGTTTTATTGTTGTCAGGTTAAATGGTCACAATGGTTTGATATTTGAAGACTGGATAAACAAGAACTTTCCCGACAGGGCCAACAAAGTATTGAACCAGATCAAAACCATGCACGGAGGAAAACTTAATGATTCCGATTTTGGAAGAAGGATGCGGGGCGAAGGAAAGTTTGCCGAACTTATACGCATGCAATTTTCATTAGCCAGAAAAAAGTATTTATCCGGAAGACAATGGCCAGCGATGAACTTCAGCTTATATGAAGAAACAAGGAATAAAATACTGGCAGAGGCTGATGGAAGCGCGAATCAGCTAAAATTGTTTTAACGCTGTGTGAATAGCCCCTCGTTAGGCACTATGGATGGAGTTTTTATCTTTAGCGCAACAACTAAATAAAATAATGGCAGATCTTTTCAGAAAGAAGGACATCGGGAAGGTACTAAGAGACGCCGAAGCAGGGCTGAGCGAAGCAGAACTGGCCGGGGGCATGAACAAATCTTTGGGAGTGCGCGACCTCACAGCCTTTGGCATTGCAGCCATCGTGGGTGCAGGTATTTTTTCAACGATTGGTAAAGCCAGTTTTGATGGCGGCCCCGGAATTGTATTGCTTTTTTTGTTTGTATCCGTTGCCTGTGGGTTCTCTGCCCTCTGTTATGCCGAGTTTGCAAGTATGGTTCCGGTTAGCGGAAGTGCCTATACATATTCCTACGTAGCGTTTGGTGAACTCATTGCCTGGATCATAGGTTGGGACCTTTTGATGGAATACGCCATTGGAAATATAGCAGTGGCTATATCATGGAGCAGTTATTTCGTGAGTCTGCTTACCGGATTTGGCATTCATCTACCCGATTGGATAACCATGAACTACTCCGACGCCCATGCCGGATTTTTGGAGGTATTCGAAAAATTAAAGCTAGGCGTACAGTTGTCTTCACTCGACCCGATGCTTCAATCAAAGTATCTGGCCTGGGTAAATGCCCCGCAAATTGCAGGGCTTCATTTTATATGTAACATCCCGGCTTTCTCCATTGTATGCCTCATCACCTACATCACCTATATCGGTATCAAAGAATCGAGAAATTCGGCAAATCTGATGGTGGGCTTGAAGCTGATCGTCATTTTTATGGTCATCGTGTTGGGTGCCTTTTATGTAAAACCCGGCAACTGGCATCCATTTATGCCAAACGGACTTGGCGGTATTTTGAAAGGCACTGCAGCAGTGTTTTTCGCTTACATAGGATTCGATGCAATTTCAACCACGGCAGAAGAGTGTCATAACCCTCAAAGAGATCTGCCAAGAGGAATGATCTATTCGCTCATCATTTGTACCGTAATATATGTGCTGATAGCATTTGTTTTAACCGGCATGGTCAATTATAAAAAACTGGACGTCGGCGACCCACTTTCATTCGTATTTCAGCAGGTTAATTTGAATTGGATTGCGGGAATAGTTGCGGTGAGTGCCGTAATTGCAACAGCTAGCGTCCTGTTGGTGTTTCAAATTGGACAGCCACGTATCTGGATGAGCATGAGCCGCGACGGACTTCTCCCTCCTGTTTTCTCAAAGATGCATCCAAAATTTAAAACACCGTCTTTCTCCACCATTCTAACCGGTGTCGTGGTTGCAATTCCGGCACTTTTTCTGGATATGAACGTGGTGATTGACCTTACAAGCGTGGGAACTTTATTCGCATTCGTATTGGTTTGTGGTGGTATTTTGCGGATGAACATGTACGATAACCCTCCCCAAACCAAGTTCAAGACCCCCTATATCAATGGTAAGTATATTATGCCCATACTTTTTATTGCCGGTTCAGCGTTATTATTGAAATACAATGACGAAAACATCACCGATTATTTAAAGGTCAGACAGGTCAAGTCTGTAGACGAAGTAGTAGACGAATTGCCTAAAGGAGAACAAGTTGCCTTGCAGAACTTAATAGCGAAATCATACAAACTGGAGTTTGCATCAGCTCAAAACAGCGATTCGGTGAAAACAAATTTGAACCGACTTCAACCGGAAGAATTTAAACAGACTCTAAAAACTTCAGGTCTTCCGGAAAGTAGCATCTATAACACAGGTTGGAGGGCATTCAGGGCACAATTCATGCTATGGGTTTTTCTGGCACTGACCCTGGTAACGGTAGCCATTAGCTTCTGGAAAAACATGTCGCTGATACCTGTTCTTGGGTTCCTTTCATGTAGCTATCTGCTTTGCGAATCAGGCACTTCCAACTGGGAAAGGTTCCTGGTATGGTTGGTAGTGGGTTTCATAGTATACTTTTCATACGGGTATAAACACAGTAAGCTAAATGAGCCCGCAAAGACCTGAGAGTTTGGGATCAAAAGATCTGAAATTTAGCATGCTAAGTATGAGTAATAAAGCATTTTTTTTGGCTACCCTGTTATCAATGGTTTTTGCCCTGGCGAAGGCCCAGGACGCAGCAGACTCATCGGCGCTCGCTCTTGCTGCAGATAGCACGGCCAGGATTGAATTTGCCAGGATTGATTCATTTTACCAAAAGAGATCAATTGATTTAAGCCATGCAGATAGTTTAAAGCTATATTATAAGGTATTCGCCTGGTACAAAACTTGTTACCGGTATGGCGGAAATTCAGATCATGGCATTGATTGTTCGCATTTTGTGAACATGCTTTATGAAAATATATACGGTAAAACCCTGGGGCCCAGCGCAGGCGCCATTATGACCCAATGCAAATTGCTTAAAAAAGGGCTGGCCGACGTAAAAGAGGGCGACATACTCTTCTTCAAGATAAAAAAAGGACAAGTCTCCCACGTAGGCATCTACCTGCAAAACAACAAGTTCGCTCACGCTTCAACGCACTCCGGCGTAATTATCAGCGATATGGACGAGCCTTATTACAAAAAACACTTCTATAAAGCAGGTAGAGTGGAACAAAATCAATAAGTCTCCGTTAAAACAACTAATTGTTTGTTACTACACAAGGTGTGGATTTAGTATTTCAGCATATAAATTGTCTGAAATACAACTCTATACAATCTGTGGCTTGTTTTAATATGACTTGTTAGACTCAGCAAATCAGCGAATGTTCAATAAAACTCAGGTATTGTATAAGGTTTTAGCCCGAAAATCAGTATTTTTGCGGCGTTACCCCACCTTATATTCAAAAAAAATGAATTCCAAACTAACGATCTCGTTAGCCATAGCGATGCTATGCTGTGTAACGGGCATGCTTTGTGCCCAGGATTCAGGCCTGGTAAAAAATAAGCTGGCTCAATTAGAGTTAGGTAAGGGACTGCGCTTTTTATCTGATGGAGTTCAACCCTTAACTGACAGGGACATTCAAATTATCAATCAATACAATTTTGAACCATATCGCAAAGAGAACACCAGGACTAAGATTCAATTAGTGAAGGGACCTCTACTTGAACTTTTCTCAAAAAAAGAAGTAACACAATTAGAAAACCCGAACCAGGGCAATTTAAAACACGAAGCAACTAAAACGAACAAAACATATGACCTTATTATCCAACTCAATATTGGGTTGGGATACTCTCAACCAAAACAACTTAAGGAACTGGGCAATTAATGTCTGAATATTACATGAAAAATAAAGTATACATTTTCTTATTTCTTGTACTGACCTGCCTGTTTCCCGGGATAGCCTTTGCTGTAAATGGCAGTGATTGCTCGTCTGCGATACTAGTTTCTTCGAACGGCTGCTCCGGCACCGGCGCGTATAACAATACCGGCATAACCGGAACACTGACCCCTCCTTCCTGTTTCACTGCCGGTAATAATAATGGAATGTGGTTTCAGTTTGTTGCTTCCTCCACAACTGTCACCGCCAGCGCAGTTGGCGGAACTCTGAACAAACCAATGATCGCTCTTGTATCACCGGCTTCAACACCCTGTACAGCTCCTTTTACACAATTGGCGTGTGACAATTCAGGAACCAGCACTTCCACTCTTAACTATAGCAATCTAACAGTCGGAGGTACTTACTATTTATATGTGGACGGAGAAAATAACCAGGTGGGTACATTTCAACTTTGCCTAACCAGTCCTCATGCACCCGATAACGACAATCCCTGTAATTCTATTGTTTTGCCAACAAGTAACTTTTGTTCGGACCCGAACGCATACACCAATTATGGAGCCAGTGGAGAGAGTCTCACATCGGTTAGTTTACCATCTTGCTTCGATGCTACAGGTAGTTTAAATACGGTTTGGTTTCAATTCACCGCGACAGGCTCCGGATTAAACTTAAACATCAATGGCGGCGGCGCCGGAGGATTAGTTCAGCCTCAAGTGGCCGTTATACTACCTGCCGGTTGCAGTGGAACTACATTTTCTTCAGGAGCAGGCTCATGTGCACAAGCAAGCGCAGGTAGCGACTCGGTTAGTTTAATGATGACAAACCTGGTGATAGGGGCTACCTATTATATAGTGGTCGACGGAGTTGGAAGCAACACCGGTACTTTTCAGATTTGCCTTGACAACTACAACATTACCGGGCTCATCACGAACGACTCATGCGATCACGCAACCCCATTATGCCCAAACAATCATTATTACGCCACTACCAACGGGGGAGTTGCCTCCGGTCCGGTAATTGCTGAATGGGGCGGAGCGGGCTGCAACGCCAGCCTTGACAATAATGCCTGGTTTAAATTCACCACCACATCTCCCGCACAGAACGTCAACTTTTATATCAACACAGTCTGCCAGCAATTTCAATTACAATTTGCTGTTTTTTCAAATCCGGCTTCAAATCCATGTGCAGCACCTACAGGATTCACAAACCTGGGATGCTCGCAATATGGCCCTACGGGTAACTCCACATTGGTTATTCCCTCTACTATGCTGAACGCCAACACAACCTATTGGGTAGTGGTAGATAACTGGCCCGGAGATTATTGTGATTTTGATTTTACAGTTACTGGTATCCAGGATGCCGTTGCCGGCCCAAATCAAAATGTTTGTATCAGCACTCCGGCTTTCAACCTAAGCGGCTTCTCGCCTGCAGGAGGAACATGGTCGGGACCGGGCATTACAAACTCAACTACCGGAACCTTTAACCCGGCTATTGCAGGTTTAGGTTTGCAGACGTTATATTACAATTACGGAGGCTGCATCTCTTCTAAAACGATACTTGTTTCAGGGCCAGTGCTAACAACATCTAAAAGCACCACTATTTGCCAGGGACAAAGCACCACTTTGCTAGGGGATACTTCATTAAGTCCAAGAGCTTATCCGGAAACATTTACAAACACCACTTCTCAAAACATACCTGACAATAATAGCACCGGGATAACATCCAACATTGTCGTGAGCGGAATCAACAACAACAGTTTTGGATCGAACCCACAGGTGTCTGTAAGTTTCACCATCACACACCCTTCAGCTTCCGACCTGTATGTTTATCTGCAATGTCCCGGTGGAACACAAATCCTCCTGACCGGTGGAAATGGAAATTCCGGTGGTTCGAATCAAAATTACTACAACACTACGTTCTCTACCACCGGTACTGTGGATATCGACGACCCCTCCGATACAACCCCATATACCGGAATTTATATTCCCCATCAATCCTTCGCCTTATTAAATTCATGCATTGTTGACGGAACCTGGAGTCTCGTTGTCAAAGACATGAGCACAGGTTACACCGGTACTCTTCAAAACTGGAGCATCACCTTCTACAACCAAAACCGCATCAATTCATATTCATGGTCGCCGACCAGCAATATGACTGGTTCTACTACTTTATCACCGGTAGTAACCCCAAACGTAACCACCATCTATACCTTATCAGCTACTGATGCGCTGGGGTGTTCTAATTCAACTTTCGATACAGTTACGGTGGTCCTCCCTGCAACGGTAACGGTTAATAGCCCTACAACTTGTAACGGCACACCGGTTACCCTGACAGCAACGCCATCTTCAGGAACCGGAACATTTGCCTGGGCTCCGGGAGGAGCTACCGCAGCATCCATTTCTGTAGCTCCCGGTGCCAACACAGCATATACCGTAACCTATTCGGGCAATGCCTGCGGAAGTGTCACCGGTACAGGAACTGTAACGGTAAACTCGCTGCCCAACGCTGGGATAGCAGCACCTGCTCAACTAAATTGCACCGCGTCAATAGTAACATTAACCGCATCATCCACCACCACTGGAGCGACATTTAATTGGGGAGGCGGAGTAACAACTGCAAATAATACTGTTTCCGGAGTCGGGACTTATACGGTAACCGTTACAGACCCGGCCACCAATTGCACAAGCACGGCTTCGGCAACGGTCACTCAAAACATTACTATTCCAAATGCAAGTATTGCAGCACCGGTAGCTCTGAACTGCACCACTACCAGCGAGGTTCTGACGGCATCATCCACAACACCCGGTGCCACTTTTAACTGGGGAGGAGGGATAACAACAGCAAGCAATACAGTAACCTCGCCCGCTAATTATACCGTTACAGTAACAAATCCGGCAAACGGATGTACGGTTACTGCAACTACGTCTGTAACACAAAACATTGCTACGCCGAACGGAAGTATAGGCGCACCGGTAGTATTGACCTGCTTAACCACTGCAGAAACGCTGACAGCGTCATCAACAACTCCGGGCGCAACTTATAATTGGGGAGGAGGTATAACCACAAGCACCAAATCGGTTACCACCCCTGGTAATTACACAGTTACCGTAACAAATCCGGCAGATGGATGCACTATAACCGCCAGCACTACCGTCACTCAGAACATAACCGCTCCGAACGCAAGTATAGGCGCGCCAACTATTTTAACCTGCACCAACACCAGTGAAGTATTAACAGCTTCTTCTTCAACAGGCGGCGCAACTTTTAACTGGGGAGGAGGAAATACCACTACGACAAAAACGGTAACGGTTCCTGCCAGCTATTCCGTAATCGTTACGGATCCATCTAACGGATGCACGGCTTCAACTTCAGTTACTGTTACTCAAAATATTACAACCCCGAACGCAAGCATTAGTGCGCCAACTGTTTTAACCTGCACCAACACCAGCGAAGTTCTTACCGCTTCCTCTTCAACTGGTGGAGCAACATTTAACTGGGGTGGAGGAAATACCACAACCACAAAAACTGTTACAGTTCCTTCTAGTTATGCTGTGACCGTTACTGATCCATCTAACGGATGCACCTCTTCTGCTTCAGTTACTGTAACTCAAAATATTACTGCGCCCAACGCAAGTATTGGTGCGCCAATTGTTTTAACATGCACCAACACCAGCGAGGTATTAACAGCAGCATCTTCAACAGGTGGGGTAACCTTTAACTGGGGCGGCGGAAATACCACAACCACAAAAACGGTTACTGTTCCAGCAGGCTATATAGTAACTGTTACCGACCCAACCAACGGCTGCACAGCTTCTGCTTCAGTTACCGTTACTCAAAATATTATTGCGCCTAATGCAAGTATTGCAGCGCCCACTGTTTTAACCTGTGTTAATACCAGCGAACTTTTAACCGCTTCCTCTTCAACAGGTGGCGCAAGCTTTAACTGGGGCGGCGGAAATACCACTACGACAAAAACGGTTACTGTTCCTGCAAGCTATTCCGTAACCGTTACGGACCCATCCAATGGATGCACTGCTTCTGCTTCAGTTACCGTTACTCAAAATATTACTACACCTAACGCAAGCATTGCCGCGCCAACTGTTTTAACATGTACCAACATCAGCGAAGTTCTAACCGCCTCATCTTCAACTGGTGGAGTAACATTTAACTGGGGAGGAGGAAATACCACTACAACAAAAACGGTTACTGTTCCTGCAAACTATACAGTAACTGTTACCGACCCAACCAATGGATGCACTGCTTCTGCCTCAGTTACCGTTACTCAAAATATTACTGCGCCCAACGCAAGTATTGGTGCGCCAATTGTTTTAACATGCACCAACACCAGCGAGGTATTAACAGCGGCATCTTCAACAGGTGGGGCAACCTTTAACTGGGGCGGCGGAAATACCACAACCACAAAAACAGTTACTGTTCCTGCAAGCTATACAGTAACTGTTACGGATCCAGCTAACGGCTGCACTGCTTCTGCTTCGGTTTCTGTGACCCAAAACATTACTGCGCCCAACGTGAGTATTGCGGCACCCACTTTTTTAACCTGCACCAACATCAGCGAAGTTCTAACCGCTTCCTCTTCAACTGGTGGAGCAACATTTAACTGGGGCGGCGGAAATACCACAACTACAAAAACGGTTACTGTTCCTGCAAGCTATACAGTAACTGTTACCGACCCAACCAACGGCTGCACAGCTTCTGCTTCAGTTACCGTTACTCAAAATATTATTGCGCCTAATGCAAGTATTGCAGCGCCCACTGTTTTAACCTGTGTTAATACCAGCGAACTTTTAACCGCTTCCTCTTCAACAGGTGGCGCAAGCTTTAACTGGGGCGGCGGAAATACCACTACGACAAAAACGGTTACTGTTCCTGCAAGCTATTCCGTAACCGTTACGGACCCATCCAATGGATGCACTGCTTCTGCTTCAGTTACCGTTACTCAAAATATTACTACACCTAACGCAAGCATTGCCGCGCCAACTGTTTTAACATGTACCAACATCAGCGAAGTTCTAACCGCCTCATCTTCAACTGGTGGAGCAACATTTAACTGGGGAGGAGGAAATACTACTACGACAAAAACGATTACTGTTCCTGCAAACTATACAGTAACTGTTACCGACCCATCCAATGGATGCACTGCTTCTGCTTCAGTTACTGTTACTCAAAATATTACTGCTCCCAATGCGAGTATTGCGGCACCCACTGTTTTAACCTGTACCAACACTAGTGAAGCTCTAACCGCATCATCTCCAACAGGCGGCGCAACATTTAACTGGGGCGGCGGAAATACTACAACTACAAAAACTGTTACAGCTCCTTCTAGTTATGCTGTGACCGTTACTGATCCATCTAACGGATGCACCTCTTCTGCTTCGGTTACTGTAACTCAAAATATTACTGCGCCCAACATAAGTATTGGTGCTCCAATTGTTTTAACATGCACCAACACCAGCGAGGTATTAACAGCAGCATCTTCAACAGGTGGGGCAACCTTTAACTGGGGCGGCGGAAATACCTCAACCACAAAAACGGTTACTGTTCCTGCAAGCTATACAGTAACTGTTACCGACCCAACCAACGGCTGCACAGCTTCTGCTTCAGTTACCCTTACTCAAAATATTATTGCGCCTAATGCAAGCATCTCCGCTCCCACTATTCTTACCTGTATTAATACCAGTGAGGTTTTAACAGCTTCATCAAATGCCACCAGCCCTACATTTAACTGGGGAGGTGGTATTACCACGGCTAACAATACCGTTACGGTTCCTAATAACTATACCGTTACTGTTACAGACCAAACCAACGGCTGCACCGCTTCTGCTTCAGTTGCCGTTACTCAAAACATTACTACACCCAACGCAAGTATTGGTGCGCCAACAGTTTTAACCTGTGTTAATACCAGTGAAGTTTTAACAGCATCTTCATCAACAGGTGGAGCAACCTTTAACTGGGGTGGTGGCAATACAACAACCACCAAAACCGTTAGTGTACCGGCAAACTATTCAGTAACTGTTACTGATCCTGCCAATGGATGCACCGGTGCGGCTTCAGTTACCGTCACTCAAAATATTACAACGCCTAATGCAAGTATTGCCGCACCGGTTGTTTTGACCTGTGTAACGACTTCCGAGACATTAACAGCTTCTTCTACAACTACCGGCGCAACATTTAACTGGGGGGGAGGCATCACCTCTACGACTAATGTAGTGAATAGCCCTGCTACTTACACCGTTTCTGTGACCGACCCTTCTAACGGCTGCACCACCTCTGCCTCAGTGAATGTTACTCAGGATATTACAGCGCCGAATATCAGTATCGCTCCGCCCGCTGCTTTGACCTGTGTTAACACCAGCGATATTTTAACCGCGTCTTCAACAACTACCGGTGCTACTTACAATTGGGGTGCTGGTGTAACTACAGCCACCAACACGGTTACAGTGCCCGCCACTTATACGGTCTCAGCTACAGCACCGGCCAATGGTTGCACAGCTACTGCTTCAACTACGGTTATTCAGAATATTACAATACCTGGAGCAAGCATCTCCGCTCCCACTATTCTTACCTGTATTAATACCAGTGAGGTTTTAACAGCTTCATCAAATGCCACCAGCCCTACATTTAACTGGGG
>Ga0364880_10014_pt1 | contig 145084 bp, 150 predicted proteins | sample ExccelJu500001D3_5_FD_206927 | JGI IMG/M metagenome (GOLD analysis project Ga0364880, IMG submission 206927) | Enriched cells from Trout Bog Lake Hypolimnion, Wisconsin, USA - BchlTB.July30.5000.01.D3 | ecosystem: Environmental > Aquatic > Freshwater > Lake > Hypolimnion/Profundal zone | place... | reverse complement strand
GCTAGTAACTCCTTCTGTATGTGCACTAACTCCTTTAAATCCTGAGGTGTTCGACGCCACCTAGCCTCGGGTCTACGCCTCAAAGCGCCGAGGCCAGTGCATGGTGCATCAATGATGATGCGGTCATAGGTGACTCCCAAAGAAGGAAGTTCTTGTCCAGGGTGAACGATTACATTCTGCGGAGGAATTACTTGTGATACGAGCCGGGCACGATGCTCACTTGGTTCATTTGCAATGAATTCATCATTTGGTCTGCTCTCATGCAACTCGGTGAAGATCGCTGATGCCTTTCCACCAGGTCCAGCACACATATCCAGCCATGACAAAGTTTCTGCGGAGCCCTTAGCAGTGTTTAAGAAGAGCTGAGAAACTAATTGGGATCCCCTGTCTTGGACACCCGCTCTTCTCTCTCGCACAGCGTTATAGAGCCCAGGCATTTTGGATGAGAGAACCCCATGTTCGGTCCATTCGAGAAGCTCACCACCTTCGGCTAGCAATTCTTGAGGGGTGCTTCTCCCAGGCCATGCAATGAGGTGAGGCTTCACGGGTCGATTATTTGCCGCAAGTAAATCTTCTACCCGTTGCCAGTCGCGGAGTTGGTCGTAAAAAGCTGCGACCTCCCATTCTGGATGTGAGTAGGTAATCGCAAGCCTCTTCTTAACATCCGTGATCTTGGCAAGATCTTCTTCAAAGGAGAAATCCGCCGTTGCTTTGCGGAGAATCGCGTTGACGAAGCTAGCTCTAGATTCACCAATCGTTGCCCTTGCGACCTCAACCGTCTCGCTAACCGCTGCATGGTCAGGAACGCGCATCTCTTTCACTTGATGAATTCCCATGCGCAAAATATCGATGATTCCAGGATCAACCTCTTCGAAAGGTCTATCTATGTGTCTCTTGATGAGTTCGTCATGCTTACCCTGCATTCGAAGCGTGCCGTAACCAAGCTCGGTTGCAAATGCCCGGTCGCGCTCCTCGAGTTTTGACTCTGCCAAAAGTTCTGGAAGACGTAGGTTCGCATACGCACCTTGTCGATTAACTTGAGTAAGAAGATGAAAGACGAGTAAACGGGCTGGTTCTGCCTTTGGCTTCTTGCCAACGTTAGCCACTATTCGAAGCTCTCCCCTGTAGTGAGTCGTGCTCCCCGCGCGAAGTCAGCACCCGACATACGCTTCTTGCCAGCCGGTGTTAGTTCGGCGATCTCTAGAACGCTATCCGAGCATCGGACCAATAGAGCGCTATCGACTAGCGCAATTTCACCAGGTTTCTTCAATGTATTGGCGAGAAGGGATTCATGAACTTTGTGAATCGCAACTCTCTCTGAACGAAATGTGGTCCATGTACCCGGACGCTCATCAAGCGCCCTTATCTGACGGAGTATCGAATCTGCTCCTGTAGACCAATCAATCTTTGCCATCTCTTTGGAGATCTTTGGTGCGAGAGTCACTCCTGCGGCGGGCTGTGGTTTTGGCTTAACTCCCTTGCGAATATCAGCTACCACGTCCATGATGCGGGAGGCAGCCAAGATACTCATACGCTCTAACAAGTCAGTTGTGGTATCCGAAGCGACGATCTCAACCTCTTCTTGGTAGTAGATAGGACCAGTATCCATTCCTTTGTCCAACTTAAATATCGAGATCCCGGTAGTTGCGTCACCCTCGAGCAGGGCCCATTGGACTGGAGCGGCACCGCGCCAACGAGGAAGTAACGAGAAGTGCACGTTGAGCCATCCAAACCTGGGTCCATGGAGAACTTCGACTGGGATCAATTTTCCATAAGAGGCTGTAATGATGAGCTGTGGTTGCACGGCCAAAAGATGTTGATTGAGGGTCGGGGTGTCGAAAGGTTTAGCAACTATGAAACCTTGCTCCTCACTCCATTTGGCTAGTGGTGTTGGAGTTTCAATTTGGCCACGTCCAGATTTTCTATCAGGCGTAGAAATGACAGAGGCCAAGGTATGTTCCGAGGCAAGAATTGCTTCGATAATGGGTACAGCTATTAAGGAAGAGGAAGCTACAGATATCTGCAAGGGAACCTATATTCCTAGGCCGCGCGTTGCATGTGGCGAAACTTTAATTGCCGGTTCGCGACCATGCGCTACTGCTGAGCCGAACCAGTCGCTCTCTCTGATCTCTTTCATAGCGAGTTTGCGAGATTCTCCAGGCATACGATCTATGAACAAGATCCCATCAAGGTGATCGGTCTCATGTTGAATCGCGCGCGCCAAATACTCAGAGCCTTCAATAACGATTGGCTCACCGTGCATGTTCATTCCACGCGCTACCACTCTGAGAGCCCGAGGCGTGTCATAGTAAATATCAGGAAAAGATAGACAGCCTTCTTGACCATCCTGCATCTCTTCACTCAACGAGAGCGAAGGATTGATCAAATGACCGATCTCATCATCTACATCCCAGACAAATACACGAAGTGGAACGCCAATCTGGGGTGCGGCAAGACCAGCACCAGGAGCGTCTTTCATGGTGTCGGTCAGGTCTTTAACTAACTTGCGGAGTTCTTTATCGAAGACTTCAACGGGAGCCGCTGGAGTCGTCAGAACAGGGTCGCCGAAGAGGCGAATGGGCTGTATTGACATGCATTTAGTCTACTAGGCGTCAACTCAATTCAAAGAATAGGGGTTGATCTGATAGGTCAAAAGAGGTTCTTTACGCATACTTTGCACCCGGTTTACTTGTGTCAAAAGTTGAACCAGCTTTTCTCTCTCCGCAGCCGGCGCCTTCAGAAGCAGAGTTTTCTTCTTATTTCGCAGGAATGGTCCGATCATCTGCACGCTAGGAATTTCATTAAAAATATTGCTCAACGATTCGATGGAATCTCCAGAGACGAGGATTGAAACGAAGCGTGGAGGTAATTGCACGGAGTCTCGCTCTTCAATCTCTCGCTGGGCTGCAAGAAGAGAGTTCCCTCGCAAGATACTTTGCAGAAAAGAGTCACTCGGAAGAAGTGAGAAATAGACGCTTCCACCTGGAGCCAGGAAACTCAGGTTTCTGAAGATATGTAACCGCAACTCCTCTTTTGCCCTCAAGGTCGTCCTCATTAACTGAACTTCTAAATCTAGAAAGATCTGGGATGAGTAATAGCCTCGAGGTTCGACCCCAGGTGTACTTATCACTAGATGGTTCCCAGGTGGCAAAGTAGAGACTGCGTTACCAGCACTTGAAGTAATCACGGGATGGTGTGGGAAGGCGCGTCCGAACTCCTCTGCATATCGATGGATTCCAGTACTAACGACTCGCGGCTTACTCTCACGGCACCAAGAGCATTTCCACTCAATCTGCTCCAGAGTGCACGTTGCGCACCGCGGGTTCTTTCCCTTTGCAGGCAGAAAGAGCTTGCCACCACAACAGCATAAGGCAATATTGCGACACTTTTGACATGAGAATGCTGTTACATATCCGGTACCGAGAACACTTATAAGTACCGAACCCTCGCTCAATCCCTTTTGGATTAAAGGAAAATAGTTTCTCTCTCGTTCCGTCAATTCAGTGGAAAATTTTGGAGAAGTTGACTGCGGGAATCGGTATAGAGGAATCTCTTGGCGATCGACGCGATCGGCTAATTCCGTACTGACACTAGGACTGATATAGACAACTGAGTTCGCCCCTTCGCGCAACTGCACCAACTCGCGTGTATTCCAGGTTGGAGCCTTACGCTCAAAATGTGACTCATCCAAATCATCCACAAGAATGATCGAACCATTGGATACAACCGGCAAAAGTGCCGAACTTCGAGTTCCTAGAATCAATCCGTTCTCAGTCGAGCGAGCTTGTAGGTAATGCGCATATCGCTCGCTCTTTGGATCGCCAGAGCGAATGACGATGACTTGCCTTCCAATCTCTTTCAGTTGACCTTCAAAGAGATTAAGTTCTCGCTCATTAGGAACAAGGAGCAAGACCGGGCCTCTTCGTTCAAGTTCCAGAGCTACTTTTATGGCGATATCCCAATACGGAGTAGATATAGGTACTTCTACTGCGCACTTGAGAAGTGGGGTCTTTAGTAAAAAATCACTGAGTGATTGAGGAAGATTTGTCGATCCGGGGGGTGTGATCGAGGAGACTTTCGTACTTATAGGTTTGCGCTCCCCCTGCCGGGAGAACGGCGGAACGGTGCTGCGGATGAAATCCCATTCCGAGGCGCCATATAGGAGCGAGGCAACACCTATGAGCGAGAGCTGCTGTTCAAGAAGATATGGCTCTTGCGAGAGAACTTTTCTAATCTGCTTAAGTTGTCCCGCTGACTCTGGTTTAGGTGAACGAGCAAGAACTATTCCCTGTGTGAGGTTATGTCCGAATTCAACTTCAACTAAGGAGCCCACTTGGGTGGAGTCACTTAGCTCTTCCGGAAGGGAGTATTCGTAAACTCGATCAAGATGTGGAACTTGATGATCGACGAGAACTCGGACGAAAGGATCCTCGCTCGCCAAAGCTCGAGTAAGAGGCGCGCTCTGCGCTTTAAGTTTGAGTGGCTTTAACTCAGCCACGACAAACTAGCCTTGTACTGCCTTCTGCAGAAGTGCACTTCGATCACTCTTCTCCCATGAGAATTGTGGAAGTTCACGCCCAAAGTGACCATAGCTCGCCGTCTTTTGGTAGATCGGACGCAGAAGATCCAGATCACGAATAATTGCAGCTGGACGTAGATCAAAGACCTGCTCGATCGCTGCCTCAATTTGAATAACCGGAACCTTTTCAGTTCCGAAACATTCAACGAAGAGCCCAACAGGTTGCGCTTTTCCAATCGCATACGCCACTTGAACTTCACAACGTGAAGCTAATCCTGCGGCGACGACATTCTTGGCAACCCAACGCATTGCGTAAGCGGCTGAACGATCGACCTTTGAAGGATCTTTCCCAGAGAATGCTCCCCCACCATGGCGAGCCATTCCGCCGTAGGTATCGACGATGATCTTTCGACCAGTAAGGCCAGCATCTCCCATCGGACCACCTGTCACAAAGCGACCAGTTGGATTTATGAGAATACGTACATTCGAGTGATCTAGTTCTAACTCCGCTAGAACAGGAGCGATAACTAACCTCTCCACATCTGGAGCCAACTGTGTTGTGAGATCAACATGAGCCGCATGTTGCGAAGAGATGACTATCGTATTGAGAGCAACTGCGCGACTGCCGTCATACTCAATGGTGACTTGCGTCTTTCCATCAGGTCGAAGGTAGTCAAGTTCACCGCTCTTGCGCACGTGTGAGAGTTGCTGAGAAAGTTGGTGCGCTAGTGAGATCGGCAGAGGCATGAGCTCGGCTGTGTCCTGACAGGCATAACCGAACATCAGTCCTTGATCACCTGCGCCTTGCAAGTCGAGAGGATCTTGCGACGAGGAAACTCGGTTCTCTAACGCCGAATTAACACCTTGGGCAATATCGCTTGATTGTTGTCCGATGGAGAGTGAGACTCCGCAGGAATTTCCATCAAAGCCTTTATCTGATGAGTCATAACCGATTTCGAGAACTGTGTCTCTCACGATACTCATTACATCGGCGTAGCCCTTGGTTGTTACCTCACCAGCTACGTGAACTTGACCCGTAGTAATGAGTGTTTCAACAGCCACACGGCTCTTAATATCTTGGCTTAAGAGGGAGTCGAGAATTGCATCAGAGATCTGATCTGCAATCTTGTCGGGATGGCCCTCTGTAACGGACTCAGATGTGAAAAGGCGCTTAGTCATTGGGCAAACCTAACTTATTGCGGGCCAAATCCAGAAGTTTGTTAGCGAGTGTCATTTTTGAAGCGACCGGAAATAAATCCCTGAATCCATCTGCTCCGAGGATGACTCCCTTAGTCTCATCCGAGCCAAAAATTAGACCCTGTGAGACATCGTTGAAATAAATATAGTCGAGCCCCTTTGACTGCAACTTATGTGCAGCCAAGGCGACTCCTTCAACTTCCTGGGACTCGGTTTGAGCCGCGAATCCGATAAGAACTTGTTTCTGCTTGCGGGAGGCAAGTTCCTGGGTGATATCTGGATTGCGGACCAATGCAATCTCAGTGAGTTCATCCTTCGAAATTTTTCTCTCGCTCTGGTGAGCTGGACGTGCATCAGATATTGCAGCCGCCATGATCAATACATCACTCTCATCAAAGGCAGCCACGAGCGCTTCTTGCATCTCGCGGGTGCTGCCGACATGTATCGTCTCCACGCCTTCTATATCTGGCAACGAGCTGTTTGCAGCAACCAAGGTAACGCTCGCTCCTCTCTTTGCTGCCGCATATGCGAGAGCGTATCCCTGCTTCCCGCTGGAGTGATTGCCAATGAATCGAACAGGGTCAATGGCCTCTCTCGTCCCGCCAGTAGAGATCAGGACTCGCTTACCCTTTAGATCGGCGCGATGATCGAGGGTTTGATTGAGTGTGGAGATGATCGTGTGGCTCTCTGGATATCGACCAACCCCACTGTCACCACTTGTGAGTTTTCCGGTTGCGGGTTCTACGACCAGATATCCACGCTCTTGCAGGGTGCGGATGTTCGCCTGGGTGGCTTTGTTCAACCACATCTCGGTATGCATAGCTGGAACAAAAACAATGGGAGCGCTAGTCGCCAGAATAATGTTGGTAAGAAGGTCATCGGCGATTCCGTTGGCAACTTTTGCGATGAGATCGGCAGTCGCTGGAGCTATAACGATGGCATCAGCACTCTTGGCCAAAGAAATATGGGGCACCTGGTGTACGTTGTTCCAGATATCAACCGGAACTGGGCGACCTGATAGAGCCTCCCATGTTGCAACTCCGACAAAATTAAGGCTTGCCCTGGTCGGAACGACCGTAACGAGATAGCCCTCGTCCTGCAATCGACGGAGCAGATCGCACGATTTGTATGCCGAAATACCCCCAGTTACGCCGAGGAGAATCTCGCGTCCTGGTGGGTACATGAAGGTAATGAGTTAGGCGGAGACTTCTGAAATAGGTGCTTCGGCCACTGGCTCTAGGTTTTCAATAGTCAAGAGACCTTGGTTGATCTCACGTAGGGCGATCGAAAGTGGCTTCTCGTGAACGTAGGTCTCAACAAGTGGACCAACGTACTCGAGCAAGCCTTCACCAAGCTGGGAATAGTAAGCATTAATCTGACGGGCGCGCTTAGCAGCGTACAGAACCAAGCTGTATTTAGAACCGGCGGCCTCTAAGAGCTCATCGATTGAAGGGTGGGTAATTCCATCAGTTAGTTCAGCAGACATGCATGTCCCTCTATTCGTCAGTTAAGCAGTCGCCAAGGATACCAGTTCGGCAATCAACCCTTCGACACTCTCATTAACAAGGATGGTATCGAACTCACTTGCTGCAGCCATTTCCTGCTCGGCCAGTGCCAGCCTGGCAGCGCGCCTCTCCGGGGAATCCGTGCCTCTGCCCGTAAGTCTTCGAACGAGCTCATCCCAGGAAGGTGGGGCTATGAACACTAAGGTGGCTTGCGGCTCATGAGCCCGGATCTGTCTGGCGCCAGCGATCTCGATCTCCAAGATCACGTGTTTTCCCAGATTGCGCCACTCCTCTACGGGTGAACGCGGCGTTCCATACAAATTTCCCGCAAACTCTGCCCACTCTAAGAACTCGCCACGTTCTATGAGTTCCATGAATTTGGCGTGAGAGTGGAAGAAGTAGTCGACCCCATCGCGTTCTCCAACGCGAGGTTCACGAGTTGTGGCTGAGACGCTTATCCAAAATCTCGGATCTCCCCTGAGCGCAGATGTGATCGTGCTCTTGCCAACTCCGCCGGGTCCTGAAATCACAATGAGTTTGCCACGGGCGGGATCTCCTTTAGACAAAGCGAGCTCCTTCCCCAGTGCTTTAAGTTGCAGTTGGCCTAGACCACCAATTCTGCGCGTAAGGGAGATATTACGACGTTCCATGATGAGTGAAGCCCTAGATTTACCAACTCCGGGTAGAGCCGATAGGAGATCAATCACCTTCATGCGCCTAATGGATTCGCGTGGGTCGTTCATCGCATCAAATATAGATATCTCGCCGCTTGCAATCGCTCTTTTTACTGCAGCGCGCTCCTGCCTCGAGGACTTTGCCTTCTCTAGCGCCGCTCGCCGTTCCTCAACAGAGAGTTGTGGAGGGGGAACCTTACTCAACGGAGAGATTCTCTTATCTCAAGAGCTCGTTCGCGCATAGCTTCCGGTGATTTTTGATAGTACGACGTGATTGGTCGACCTATCACCAAATAGTTTGCTCCGGCAGATAGCGCATCCTGAGGAGTCATTACTCTGCTCTGATCCCCTACTTCTGCATCGAGAGGGCGAACTCCTGGAGTGATGAGTTCAATACCGGGACCTACAGCCTGCCGAATCGCCTCTACTTCAAGTGGTGAACAGACGATTGCGCGAGCTCCAGCAGCCACTGAATTCTTGGCCAACGCAATTGCATATTCAATCGGTGTCAAGGCCACTCCCATGGCGAGCAATTGTTCTTGATCTAGCGAGGTCAGCACTGTTACAGCGGTGATCGCTATATGCGGTCCTTTATCCACTGCTGCCTGCACCATCTTCGCTCCACCCGCCGCATGTACAGTGAGGAATCTAGGAGATAGATGCGAAATGGAAGCGACCGCGCCTGAGACGGTGTTAGGGATATCGTGCAACTTTAGATCTAAAAACAATTCAAAATTTGAAGATTCACGTAGATGCTGTAAACCAGTTGCACCATGCTTAAGAAAAAACTCTAAACCAACCTTGTAAATATCGATAGATTCACGAGTTAGCTCGATCCACGACTGGGCTTCCGAGATATCGTCAGTATCGAGAGCCAAAATTATTGGTGAGAGAGATTTCATTTTAAGACTCCAATCTATGGGCGAATCCAACTGCATCTGAGAATGATGAGAAGCCGCGCGACGTGCAGATCTCTTCCAACTCGTCACGAACCTTTATGACGGCGGAGGGATTACCAAAGGTGGCTGTTCCGACAGAGATAGCGCGAGCACCTGCTAGCACGAGTTCAAATGCATCTCTACCTGATGCCACACCGCCCATTCCAACGATAGGAATGTGTGGAAGAGCAGCATGCACCTGGTAAATAGCACGTACTGCAACTGGACGAATTGCCGGACCAGAAAGACCACCAGTCTTTTGCGAGAGACGTGGAAGCATGGAGTTAGTGTCAATCACCATACCTAAAAGGGTATTTATGAGGGCCAAGCCATCAGCTCCAGCGGCGACAACGCTTTGAGCAATCTCCGTTATATCGGTGACGTCTGGCGAAAGTTTCGCAATAATCGGAAGTTCTCCACCAATATTTCTACGTACCGCTGTTATTGCCTCAGCCGCGGTTACTGGATTGCAAGCAAAAACTTGACCGCGATTTTCTACATTTGGGCAGGAGATATTTACTTCGAGTGCGCTGATCCCAGGCACGCTTCGCAACCGACGAGCTAAAACCGCATAATCATCAACGCTCTCCCCTGCGATGCTGACAATGATGCGCGCGCCTTGCTCCCGTAACCAGGGAATGTCATTCTCTAAAAAGATATCAATACCAGGACCTTGCAGCCCGATCGAGTTGAGCATTCCACTAGGGGTCTCAGCCATCCGTGGGGTAGCTCGACCACTTCGTGGTTTAATCATGATTGATTTTGTTACAACGGCGCCGAGCGATGTGAGTGGGAAGAATTGCGACAACTCTTTACCCGATCCAGCACATCCTGATGCTGTAAATATTGGATTGGGAAATAAGGCACCAGCGAGTGAGGTGCTGAAATTAAGAGTCATTTGCCCCACACTCCATCTGGAATCTCGCGTGAATGGGTCCAGAGAACCTTATTTCCATCCATCACTGGGCCATCAATGCATGTGCGAGTCATTCGGATCAGACCATCGTCACCCTCGACAGGAAGCACGCAAGTCATACAGACTCCAATGCCGCATGCCATGGATTCTTCAACGGAGCATTGGTGGATAACGCCGAAGCTCTGCGAAATCTTAGTAATTGCCTCAAGCATCGCCATTGGTCCACAGGAGTAGATCACATCTACTTCGTGCTCCTTGATTAACTCTGGGAGAACATCACTCACGCGCCCAGTGGTTCCGGCGCTTCCGTCGTCCGTCGTTATTGTAAGTGAGTTAACTGATCGCTTTCCTTCAAGAGGAGCATAAATTTTCCCCGCGGTACTTGCACCTAGGACCATATCGACGCGGCAACCGCGTTGCTTGAGAGTCTCAGCAAGTGCAAAGAGGGGAGCCGAACCATATCCCCCACCAATAAGCAGAGCGTTGACAGGATCTTTAGGAATTCCAAATGCAGTTCCCAGAGGAGCTATTAGATCCACATAGTCGCCCGGTTGTTGGCTCGCAAGCCATTTGCTACCGCTTCCCATTGGGGCAACAACCAACTCAAGGAGACCGATTCCATCACTTCTCATGGTGGCTCTATAGATTGCAAAGGCACGACGCAGAATCATTGAAGAGGTTGGGCCACCAACTGAGATTGCGACGAAATTTCCCGGCTTGCAATGAGCTGCAAGGCCATCCACGGCAAAGACCATATGGTTGTAAGAGCCAACGCGCTTGTTGGAGAGAACCTCAGCGCTAATTTGGGTAGCTCTTGAATTCATTATCGTCCGACCAACTTCTGCCACTTCTGAAGTGAACGCACGGAAGGTTCACGATCACTTAAATCAGAGATGCCTGCAACCGCCGCTTTAAAGCCAGCGATCGTAGTGATGATAGGAATTCCACGCTGCACAGAGGCGGTTCTGATCAACCAACCATCATGTCTCGTTCCACGTCCCAGCGGCGTATTGATAACCAGATTCACCTGCCCCGTGTTGATGATATCGACGGCGGATAATCCAGTTCCAGGTTCGGAATTCTTGCGAACAACAGTTGAAGCGACATCGTGCGCAGCCAACAGGGCATGTGTGCCGATTGTCGTGAAGAGCGTGAAACCAAGCTCAGTTAATTCACGTGCCGGTGCGACGCTCGCCGCCTTGTCACGTTCGGAGAGTGAGAGGAATACATTTCCGCTCTTAGGCAGCGCGCCAAACGAGGCGGTCTGACTCTTGGCGTAGGCCTCTCCAAATGTCTCTGCAATACCCATAACTTCGCCGGTGGATCGCATTTCCGGACCTAGTACAGAGTCGACGCCAGTTCCATCTGCTCGACGGAAGCGATTCCATGGAAGGACAGCCTCCTTCACGCAGATGCCGAATGGAACTCCATCTCCTTGCGATGGAAGTAATCCAGTGCCTCGCAGATCCGAGATGGAGCGCCCAATCGAGATGAGGGCTGCAGCCTTTGCGAGCGGAATGCCAGTTGCCTTAGAGACAAAGGGAACGGTGCGTGATGCACGCGGATTGGCTTCCAGCACATACAGAACGCCGTCTGATCGAGATATGGCGAACTGAATATTGATAAGACCTCGGACATCGACTCCGCGGGCAATCTTCTCGGTCGCAATTCGTATCGCCTCAAGTTGATCTTCCCCGAGTGAGATGCTGGGAAGAACACATGCTGAGTCACCGGAGTGAATACCTGCCTCCTCAATGTGTTCCATGATTCCAGCCATATAAAGTTCATAGCCATCAAAGAGTGCATCCACATCGATTTCAATCGCATCATCTAAGAAACGATCGATGAGGACAGGCTGATTAGGCGTAATTTCGGTCGCCTTCTCGATGAAGCCTTTAAGGGATTCATCGTCGTAAACAATCTCCATCCCTCGACCACCCAACACGAAAGATGGACGCACGAGCACTGGGTATGAGATTTCTGCGGCAACCGCAACTGCCTCTTCGTAAGAGCGAGCCAGGCCAAATTGCGGAGCGTTCAAGGAGTTCTCTTGAAGTATCCGACCAAACTCACCACGATCCTCCGCCATGTCGATGGCATGTGGACTTGTGCCAAGAATCGTGACACCTGCATCCAACAATCCGCGAGCTAGGCCAAGTGGGGTTTGACCTCCAAGTTGAGCGATCACACCGAGGACGGGTCCCGCAGCCGACTCGGCGGCAATTACCTCAAGAACATCTTCAAGAGTAAGTGGTTCGAAGTAAAGTCGATCCGAAGTGTCGTAGTCGGTCGAAACGGTCTCAGGATTGCAATTAATCATGATCGTCTCATACCCGGCATCGCGTAAAGCAAAGGCAGCATGAACGCATGAATAATCAAATTCGAGACCTTGGCCGATGCGATTCGGACCACTTCCCAAAATAATCACCGCTGGTTTAGTGCGGGGTAATACCTCAGTCTCAAGATCGTACGACGAGTAGTAATAAGGGGTACTCGACTCGAATTCCGCTGCACATGTATCAACCATTTTGTAAACAGGGCGAATGTGAGCACTCATGCGCTCATTTCGAATAGATAACGCTGTGACGTTCCGCAACTCCGCTATCTGCGCATCCGAGAATCCATTTGCCTTTGCCTTGCGAAGTAGATTTGATTCTAAGTGAGAAACATGGGCAATCTCATCAGCCAGATTATTAATAGCTTGAATTTGAGCCAAGAACCACGGGTCAATCTTGCAGATCTGATGAACCTCTTCAATTGAAGCACCGAGCCACAAAGCGCGTTGTACTTGCTGCAAGCGCCATTCGGTTGGAATTCCAATCTTGGTGAGCAATAATGCGAGGTCATCGCCCTCCTTGTGCCAGGAGAAGACACTCCCCTTCTTCTCCAAAGAGCGCAGAGCTTTCTGGAGCGCTTCGGCAAATGAACGACCCATTGCCATCGCTTCGCCAACAGACTTCATCGTTGTTGTAAGTCGAGGATCAGCCTCGGCGAATTTTTCAAAGGCGAATCGTGGAACTTTAACGACGATGTAATCGAGAGTTGGTTCAAAGGATGCCGGAGTGCTCTTTGTAACGTCATTTTCGATTTCATCGAGGGTGTACCCGACCGCCAATTTGGTAGCAATTTTGGCGATGGGGAACCCGGTTGCTTTAGAAGCGAGAGCCGAGGAGCGAGAGACTCGCGGATTCATTTCAATGACGATGATGCGTCCATTGAGTGGGTTAACCGCGAATTGAATATTACAGCCGCCAGTTTCTACCCCTACTTCACGAATAATCTCAATCGAGAGATCACGTAATTTTTGGTACTCAACATCTGTCAAAGTGAGTGCCGGTGCCACAGTAATTGAGTCACCCGTATGCACGCCCATGGGATCAACATTTTCAATGCTGCAGACAATAACGACGTTGTCCTTGTGGTCTCGCATTACCTCGAGTTCAAACTCTTTCCAACCAAGGATCGACTCTTCCAACAAGACCTCATGAGTGGGGCTGTGACGCAAACCTGCTCCAGCAATAAGTTCAAGTTCTTCTTGATTAAAGGCGATACCTGAACCCAAACCACCCATTGTGAAAGAGGGCCGAACCACTACGGGGTAGTTAAGTTCCACGGCGGCGGCAAGACATTCCTCCATGGAGTGACATATACGCGAGCGGGCCGACTCTCCCCCAACCTTCTCGACGATTGTTTTGAAGATCTCACGATCTTCGCCTCGTTTGATGGCATCAACATTGGCTCCGATAAGTCGAACACCGTATTTTTCGAAGGAGCCACGTTCGTGTAACGCCATGGCTGCATTAAGGGCGGTCTGGCCACCGAGCGTTGCTAGCACAGCGGTAGGTCGCTCGATCTCCATAATCTTCTCGATAAATTCCGGCGTGATTGGTTCGATATATGTCGCATCGGCAAACTCAGGATCGGTCATGATCGTTGCTGGATTGGAGTTAATAAGGATGACTCGAATGCCCTCTTCTTTGAGCACGCGGCAAGCTTGCACGCCAGAATAATCAAACTCGCAGGCCTGACCAATAACAATCGGACCAGATCCAATAACGAGAACGCTCTCGATGCTCGTATCTTTAGGCATGCGTACCTCTCGAAGATCGGGATTTAGACATCATCTCTGCGAAGTGATCGAAGAGATAAACGGCATCATGCGGACCTGCCGCTGACTCTGGGTGATATTGAACGCTAAAGGCGGGTCTCTCAAGGAGTTCCAATCCTTCAACAACTCCATCATTGAGGCAGATGTGACTCACGAAACCAGCGCCGAAGACAGTTCGGAAATTGGTATCTAGTGGTGCTTCAACGGCAAATCCGTGATTGTGAGCAGTGATCTCCACTCGTCCGCTTTGAACATTTTTTACGGGTTGATTAATCCCGCGGTGACCAAAGGGAAGCTTGTAGGTTTCAAACCCCAGCGCTCTACCTAAAATTTGATGACCAAAACAGATTCCAAAGACCGGAATCTCGTCAATAAGAAATTCGCGAACAATATCTACGACGTGAGTCATGGTTGCTGGATCACCCGGACCATTTGAGATGAACAATCCATCTGGATTGCTCGCCTTGATCTCTTCGGCTGATGTACCCATTGGGTAAACAGTTACCTCCATGCCTCGCTCAGACATCGAACGTGGCGTCGCATTCTTGATGCCGAGATCGATAGCTGCAACGCGATATTTAACGCTCACTCCCGCCGGAGGAGAAACCACGTAAGGCTGAGATGTCGTGACTTCACTTGCTAAGAAGGCTCCCACCATTTGTGAGGTGGCACGAACCTTTACGACCATCTCATCCCTTGAGTACGTAGTACCCGAGAAGATGCCAACCCGCATTGCGCCACGCTCTCGCAAATGGCGCGTAATAGCTCGAGTATCGACCCCTTGAATTCCAACAACGCCAGCCTCAATGAGTGCAGCTTCGAGAGAGTTCTCCGATCGCCAATTGCTTACGAGAGGCGATGGATTGCGAACCACGAAACCGGCCACCCAAATCTTTGAGGATTCCATATCCTCCGAGTTGACTCCTGTATTACCGATGTGAGGAGCCGTCATGATCACGATCTGCTTGTGGTACGAGGGATCAGTAAGAGTCTCTTGATACCCAGTCATACCGGTGGAGAAGACCGCCTCGCCAAAGGTTTCGCCCTGCGCAGCCCAACTCTCCCCTTCATAAATTGCACCGTCATCTAGAACGAGAAATGCCTTACTCATGCTTCAACCCCGTCAGTTGACCATCTCGCATGACATGAACTCCTCGATAGAAGGTGTGAAGCACCTCGCCAGTAAATGTCAGATCGTGGAAGGGTGTGTTAGAACTCCGCGAGAGCATCTTGGATCTATCTACCTTCCATTGCTTGGTCGGATCAACCAGAATTAGATTTGCGAGTGAGCCAACCGCAATTCTGCCATGATCCTTGTATCCGCCAATCTCCGCCGGTTTGGCTGACATGCGTTCAACCAGAGTCTGCCAATCCATCTTGCCAGACTGAACCATCACGGTATTAACGACTGAAAAGGCAGTCTCCAGACCTGTCATGCCAAAGGCGGCAGCGTTCCATTCACAATCTTTATCTTCGGCTGGATGAGGCGCATGATCGGTCGCAACAATGTCGATTGTTCCATCCGCCAACCCCGCACGTAGTGCCTCAACATCTTCGTGGGTTCGCAGCGGAGGATTGACCTTGTAGATCGGGTCGTAGCGTTCCACCAAATCTTCCGTAAGCAATAGGTGATGTGGCGTTACTTCTGCAGTAACTGCCATCCCTTGACTCTTAGCCCAGCGAACTATCTCAACTCCGCCCTTAGTTGTGAGATGGCAGATGTGGAGGCGACTTTGCACATAGTTCGCCAACAAGATATCTCTGGCGATTATCGACTCCTCGGCGATTGCGGGCCAACCCTGCAGCCCAAGTCTGCTAGATACCGCCCCCTCATTCATCTGTGCACCGGCCGTCAGGATTGGGTCCTGCGCGTGTTGCGCGATTACGCCGTTGAAACTCTTTACATACTCCAGCGCCCGTCTCATCAGTAATGGATCACTGACGCAGCGACCATCATCGCTAAAGATTCGAACACCCGCAGCTGAATCAGCCATGGCAGAGAGTTCTGCAAGTTGCTCACCTAGGAGACCTACGGTGACTGCCCCAATAGGAAAGACATCGCAGAGTCCAGCCTTCGCACCGAGCCTCGCCACTTGTTCTACGACACCTGCTGTGTCAGCAACGGGAGAGGTATTGGCCATAGCACTTACAGCGGTGTAACCACCCTTGACCGCGGCCTGACTGCCTGAAAGGACCGTCTCAGAACTCTCCTTGCCAGGTTCGCGAAGATGAGTGTGTAGATCAACGAGGCCTGGCAGAAGAAGTACTCCTCGTCCATCTAGCGTTGGAAGATCAGATGTAATTTTTGTAGAAATCGCAGAGATAACTCCTCCACGAATCTCGACATCAACAACTTCACCTTCTGCTAGCCGAACTTCTTTCAAAACTATATCGGAGCTACTCACACTAAAACCCCCTCTGTTGGAATCGCAGTCCCACCCATAAGCAGATACAAGACAGCCATTCGAACTAACACTCCATTAGAAACTTGCTCCAAGATGACAGATCTTTCTGAGTCGGCACTTGAAGCAGAGATCTCAAGCCCTCGATTCATTGGGCCCGGATGCATAATGATGGCGCGTTCTTTCAGCGCCTTTACACGCTCTGCTCCCAGACCGTAATCTCGTGCATACTCCCGTTCTGACGGGAAGAAGGCATCACTCATTCTCTCGCTCTGAACTCGAAGCATCATGATTGCATCAAGTGACTCAATCTCGGCATCAAGGTCATACGAGATCTCTACTGGCCAACTTGAGATACCAATCGGAATGAGAGTTGGGGGCGCAATCAAGACTACTTGTGCACCCAATGAGGTAAGAAGGAGCGCATTACTCCTGGCGACTCTGGAATGCAGAATATCGCCAACGACTCCTATGCGCAGTCCCGAGAAGTCTCTATCGTGTTCTGGGAAATGCTCTCTAATCGTGTATGCATCCAAGAGAGCTTGCGTTGGGTGCTCATGCATCCCATCACCTGCATTTACAACATGAGATCTTATCCAACCCGACTGTGCTAACCGTGCAGCAGCACCAGATGATCCGTGGCGAACAATCACTAACTCCGCGCCCATAGCCTCTAGAGTTTGGGCGGTATCTTTAAGAGATTCACCCTTGCTGACGCTAGAGCCCTTGGCCGAAAAATTTATTACATCTGCAGACAATCTCTTTGCCGCCGCTTCAAAACTTAAACGGGTGCGTGTTGAATCTTCAAAAAAGAGATTCACAACGGTTCTTCCTCGCAGCGTTGGCAGCTTTTTGATTGCTCCATCAGTAATCCGAGAGAGCTCTCGTGCGGTATCAAGTACTTCGAACGCCCCATCGCGAGTTAGGTCATTGATGGAGAGCAGGTGGCCAGAGGTAATCACAGCGTCACCTCCACCTGATCTAGAGAATCAATTTCGCGAAGTTGAACTCGAACGCTTTCGCGAGCATTGGTGGGAATATTTTTTCCCACGTAGTCGGCCCTAATAGGCAACTCTCTGTGTCCTCTATCGATTAAAACAGCTAGTTGCACGGTCTTTGGTCGACCCAACTCCCCTATGGCATCTAGCGCAGCGCGGATGGTGCGACCTGAGAAAAGAACATCATCGACGAGAACTAGATTCTTACCTTCTAGGCCTTCGGCGGGAATCTGGGTAGGTACTAGAGGCCGCGGCGGACGCAGGCGAAGATCATCGCGATACATAGTGATATCAAGTGAGCCCACTGGAACTTGGGTATCAATCTGCGCTAAAAAATTTCCGATTCGTTGCGCCAGAGTGACTCCACGCGTGGGAATCCCCAAGAGAATTACCGAATCAAGGCCATGATTACGCTCAATAATCTCGTGAGCAATGCGCTTAAGCGAACGATCTATCTCGCTCTGATCCAAAACAACACTCATACAAGCTCCTTTGCCGCCTCACAGGACGTCAGTTAAAGGATGGGCGAGTTATCTCGCTCCGGCAAGGATACCAGCCCTTTTATGAGAGTGAGATGACCGACTTAAGGAGGATTACTCGGCCTAAAATTCCATTTATGTAAGCGGCTGAATCTTTTGTGGAGAGCTCTTGAGCAATCTCGACCGCTTCCGATACCGCGACCTTGTCGTCAACCTCGAGATTCCACAAGATCTCGTAGAGCGCAATACGAATCAGATTTCGGTCAATGATCGGCATCCGGTCCATATCCCAGCCTTCGGCATAGGTATGGATGATTTCATCGATCTTCTCTCGATGTTCCACCACTCCTAGGACCAAGGCACGCAGATAATCTGCTTGCGATATCTCGTCGATAGGACGCTCTTCCAGAAGCGTCGTGGCAGCGGTATTTCGCATATCAGCCTCGAAGAGAATATCCAGGGCCCGTTTTCTCGCCTTGCGCCGCGCGCTCACTTAACTGCTCCCGAACTAGGAATTAGCCCGGCCCAGGTATGCACCTGTGCGGGTGTCAACGAGAACCTTCTCATCTTGCTTGATGAAGAGAGGTACCTGAATCTGAATTCCAGTCTCGACCGTTGCCGGCTTAGTTCCTCCGGAGGAGCGATCACCTTGCAGACCTGGCTCTGTGTAGGTCACGGTCAACTCAACAGAGGCTGGAAGATCGATATAGAGAGGATTCCCGTCGTGAACCGCGACAACTGCCTCCGTGTTCTCGAGCATGTAATCGGCAGCATCGCCCACAACTTCAGGACTAATGGTGATTTGATCGTAGTTCTGGGTATCCATAAAGATGAATCCGTCGCCATCGCGATAGAGGTACTGCATATCGCGCTTCTCTAGCTGGGCTACCTCAACTTTTACACCTGCATTGAAGGTCTTCTCCACAACTTTTCCGCCGGGGACTAACTTCAACTTGGTACGGACGAAAGCTGGGCCCTTGCCTGGCTTGACGTGCTGAAATTCGACAACGGTCCACAACTTGTTCTCGATCTCGAGGGTCATGCCGTTCTTAAGGTCATTTGTAGTTGCCATTGGGGCAGAATACCTGAAGGTTAGATCAACTCTTTCATCGCGGAGAGCGCCAAGGCGTAGGAACTGGCGCCAAATCCGGCGATAGTGCCCTTTGCTACGCCTGAGATGACGGAGATGTGACGAAACTCCTCCCGCGAGAGCGGGTTGCTCAAGTGAACCTCAATCAGGGGCGCCGTCAACATAGCAACAGCATCGCGAATCGCATAGGAATAGTGCGTAAAGGCGGCGGGGTTAAATATGACTGGGATCCGTTGGTCGGCCGCTTCATGAAGCCAGGTGATGATCTCGGACTCGGAGTTGCTCTGCCGGACTTCCGCAGTCAGTCCTATCTCGGAGGCCTTGGCTATCACAAACGCTGATAACTCCTGGAAGTTCATGGAGCCATAAATCGTTGAATCCCGCAGATCGAGTCGATCTAGATTAGGACCGTTGAGTACGAGGACTCTTTGAGTACCGTTCATTCTGCAATCCTCTCATAGGTCGCCTGAAGCAGGCCGGAATCTGCAGACTCAATCCAGGCGGGATGGCCTACCGACGTCAGCCCGATAAATCGAATTCGGCCATCGCGACTCTTCTTGTCACCAGCCATCAGCGCCAAGAGTTGATCCCATGGAAAACGTTCTTGGTCAATCTGTGTGGGGAGACCAAACTTTTCAAGAAGAGCTTTGAGCTTGGCGGTTTCAGATGATGGAAAATCCAGAGCTGGCTCACTGAGGAGAACTGCATAGTGAAGTCCAATCGAGACCGCCTCGCCATGGCGAAGTTGGAAGTCAGCACTCTTCTCAATTGCATGGCCTAGGGTGTGACCGAAATTGAGGATTTCGCGCAGTTTGCCCTCTTTAAAATCGTTCGAGACCACGTCAGCCTTAACTGCAACACTCTTGGTTACTAGTTCCAAGGAGTGTCTCCGCGCCTCTTTGATATCACGAACCTCCTGAAGAGTTGCCAGGATTGAAGTGTCACGGATATACCCGGTCTTGATTACCTCGGCTAACCCCGCCGCAAAGTCGCGATCTGATAGTGAATCGAGCCAGATGAGATCTTCGCAGACCGCACGTGGTGAATAAAAAGAACCAACTAAATTCTTTCCAGCCTCAGTATTTATTCCTGTCTTACCACCCACTGCAGCATCCACCATGCCGGCGAGAGTCGTAGGAATCGCATACCAAGCGATGCCACGAAGCCATGTAGCAGCTACAAATCCAGCGAGATCAGTTGTCGCTCCCCCACCGATACCAACGATTGCATCAAGTCGCCCGAACTCCAACGAACCTAACTTCACCCAGAGTTGTTCCACTGTTGTGAAGTTCTTCTGGGCCTCACCATCAGGGGTGACAAAGAGTTCGAAGTTAAGACGAGATGACAACTCTGTAAGGCCTGCTAACTGAACAACGTTCTCCGGAGCGACCACTAAGACTTTCGTATGATCAGTTCGTATCGCTTGGAGGAATGGAAGCCATTCTTGACCCACTTTAACCTTGTAATCGATCTCTGCATGTACCCAAATTTCATTCACGAGCTAGCCCCATTCGACTCATCAATTCACGAGCCACCTCATATGGCTTCTTATTGTCGGTCGCAATAACAATCGTAGCCAAGCTCTCATAAATAGGGGCGCGCGCCGCCAGCAGATCCTTCCATTGGCGTTCTGGATCTTGCGCAACGAGCGGCCGGTCTGTCTTATTCGATATTCTGGCAAGAACGTTGCCAAGACCAATCTGCAGAAGAATCACCTGGGCTGCGCTCTTACGTATCGCCTCTTGCACATCTTGACCAAGAACCGCACCGCCACCGAGAGATATAACTCCGATATTTGATCTGAGAGCTAATAGAACTACCTCTTTTTCAATCGCTCTAAACTTTGCTTCACCATCTTCCGCGAAGATTTCGGGAATGGAGCGACCGGTTTTTTCGACTATCAATTCATCGGTATCTTCAAAACTCGTCGACAACTCTCTGGAAAGTGCTTTGCCTACTGAACTCTTTCCAGACCCAGGAGGGCCTATGAGAATTGCACGTAACATCTACTTGATTTCGAGAAAATCTATATAGCTCTGAAAATTCCTCTTGACTTCAACGACGGAGTCTCCGCCAAACTTCTCAAGCACTGCATCAGCCAGCACAAGTGCGCACATTGCTTCAGCAACAATTCCTGCAGCCGGAACTGCACAGACATCTGAGCGTTGATTGATCGCCTTAGCCGGCTCCCCCGTTGAAACATCAATAGTGTCTAGCGCCCTCGGAACGGTTGAGATCGGTTTCATTGCAGCACGAACTCGAAGGATCTCGCCGTTCGACATTCCGCCTTCTGTTCCGCCAGCACGATCAGTTCTACGTGTGATCTTGCCATCGGGGCCACGTTCAATTTCATCGTGCGCTACCGAACCGCGACGTCTCGCCGTGGTAAATCCATCGCCAATCTCAACACCCTTGATCGCCTGAATACCCATCATCGCTCCGGCCAATCTTGCATCGAGACGACGATCCCAGTGCGTATGAGAACCTAGCCCCGGTGGAAGATGAAAGGCCAAGACCTCAATTACTCCACCTAAGGTATCGCCCGCTGAATGTGCTGCATCGATTTCAGCAACCATGGCGGCACTCGCTACAGGGTCAAAAGAGCGAACCGGATCGGCATCGACTCTCTCGCGATCCTCATATGTAGGCAACTCATAATCCTCACCGCTGCCAACTCCACCGATAGAGAGAACGTGACTCATAATCTGAATGCCAACTGTCTGTTCAAGAAAGGCGCGCGCAACCGCACCTAGCGCTACACGTGCTGCGGTCTCACGCGCACTTGCTCTCTCCAAGATTGGTCTGGCATCTTGGAAGTCGTATTTCTGCATACCAACCAGATCAGCGTGGCCTGGGCGGGGACGAGTGAGAGGAGCATTTCTAGCCAGAGCTGCGAGTTCATCTGCCGGCACGACATCCGCCGCCATAACCTTCTCCCACTTTGGCCATTCGGAGTTCGCTACCTGAATAGCAATTGGTCCACCTTGGCTCTCGCCGTGGCGCACTCCGCCCAAAATAGTCACAAGGTCAGCTTCAAAATTCTGACGTGCTCCTCGGCCATACCCCAACCTACGACGACGCAGATCGCGATCGATCGCCTCAGTGGAGATTAAAACGTGGGAAGGCAAGCCCTCCAAAATCGCGGAGAGTGCAGGACCATGCGATTCTCCAGCAGTAAGCCATCTCAACATAGGCGTATTCTGTCAGATCAGGCACCTGCCGCGTCGCACTCGCGTTAAGAGCTCAATATCTGAGCAAATAGGGCTCCCCCAATCAGGGCAGGAGCAAATGGAATCACTCTCTTTCGCTCTACCAAGAGCCACACCAGACCCAATAAAGATGCACAGGTCAATGCTGTGAGAACTTTTGATAGCGAACCGAGGATCAACCCCAAGAGGGAGAAGAGTTTTACATCTCCCATCCCTATGCGTCCTTTGCTGCCAGAACGCATACAGATACCTCCCACCAGGAGATACATCGCAAAGAGGTTGATGTGGAGAAAACTTGCAGGGCTACTTCTCACATGGACGAGTTCGATCAGAGCCAAAAGTGCCAGCAACGCCTGGTTTGGAATCACGTGCCGCCTAACATCACTTGCAATGATCCAGGGTGATAAGAGGATCAATGGAAGGCATGAGGTCATAATTAAGCCTAGAGGATCGGCGAGATCGAGGCTCGTAACTATCCACAACTACCTCAGATGTGCGCGACCGACCGCTAGTAATTCAGGGCGTAAAGAATCAAACTCAACGGTCAGTCCGCTAAAGAGAGAGATTTGATCGAGGGCCTGCTCGACAAGGAGATCTATTCCATCAAGGACATGACTCCCCATGGAGATCGCCTTGGCAAGGAACTTGGTTGGGTAAGGGTTATAGAGAACTTCAAAGAAGGTCGGGATAGTTGATGTGATCGAATCGACCATAAAATCAGATGCGCCTGCGGGAACGGTAGAGATGACCAGGTCGTAGCCTTCAAGGGAGTGATCCATCCCGTAAAAATTAACTGAGCTGGAGCTGGCGATCCTAGCCAAGAGCTCGGACCGGGAAGGATTTCGCAATAAGAAATCTATCGTGTGAGCTTCACCATCGAGCGCGCCCAGCGCCGCTCTTGCCGTTCCCCCGCCACCAATGACAGCTACTCGATCTTTCTGCACAGAACTCAATAACCGCTGGAAACCTGTCCGGTCGGTTGAACTTGCCCGATAGCTCGACCCGATCTTGAGCAGGGTATTGGCAGAGCGCATACGAAACGCGATTGGTTCAATTTCGATTTCGAACGACTCTCTCAAATCGAAGATAGTCTCCTTGAGCGGCATGGTCAGTGAAAATCCAGTCCAGTCCTCTTCCAGCGCGCCCTTGAAGAATTCGAGTGCACGATCTGGCGTTAGCTCTATCGATCCATAACTCGCTGGAACCCCAAGTAATTCGTAAGCCCTTTTGTGGAGAGCCGGTGAGAGGCTGTGAGTGATCGGTGATCCAAGAACTGCCGCCTTGATCATTTGAATGCCCCTGTTGCAACATTCTGCTTATAAAGGGTGAACCAATTTTCGAAGGTGTTGAAATTATTGGTGAACCTGGTGTCATGCGGTTTTACCGTTATGAAGTAGAGCCAATCTCCTGGTTCAGGATTGAGAGCCCCCGTGATCGCTGCAATGGATGGGTTCGAAATAGGAGTTGGTGGTAGTCCAGTGTGTAAATAAGTGTTGTATGGAGAGTCAACTTTGGTGGCTTTAATACTCAGACCAATCTGGCCTCGTAAACCAAGGGCGTACTGAACCGTCGAATTTAATTCCAATGGCATTCCAATTGTTAGACGGTTGTAAATAACTCGAGCAACCTTTGCATAGTCGGCTGGATCCGCCTCAATTTGAACGAGTGAAGCAACCGTAAGCACTTGATAAGGGGTGAAGTGCTCAAAACCCTGCGCCAACTTCGTGGCGCTAACTTCATCGCTAAATGATTTCAACATCTCAGCCAAGGCATCATGAGTAGTTGTGTTCGGTGCGAATGAGTATTGAAGCGGAGCCAATTGGCCCTCAAGGGAATTCGATGGATTGGCGAAGAGAGGTTGAAGGGTATTCAATGAGTCTGATTGAGTGAGAGAAGTAACCAAATGCAACTCTTTGAGAATGTCGGCTTCCGTTGATCCAGGCAAGACATAGATCGAATCAACAATTCGCTTCTGGTCGAGCAGTTCAGAGATCGCCTGATCACTAGGAATCACACTTTGAATGAGATGCACCCCTGGTGCGATTCCCACGATATGACCTGCGATCAGCTTCTTTATGAGAGTCGAGGCCTTCTCAACTACATGCTCGGCTGCCAAATCTTCAGCGATAGCGGTTCCGGTCTCTCCCTTGGTGATGGTTATGCTCACCAAATGTCCAGGGGTTCCCTTTGGGTAGTCGGCGCTGCCATTTAACACCATGATCCGTTGAACTATTAACGTTACAAGCAATAGCAACAGCACTATGAAGGCGGTGATGAGGTTGCGTTGTTTCGGCCTATTCATCGAGAGCGCCAGCAATTCTCTCGCGCGCAAGAGCGCTTTCCAATATTTCTACCGCAGCCATGGCATCAATTTTGCCCTTGCTCTCCTTGGCATTTAAACCAGCACCGCGTAAAACCTTGGAGGCAAAAATAGTCGACATGCGTTCATCTACGTAATGAATTGGAAGATCAGTGATTGTATTAAGCAAATCCCCGAAGGCGTGGGCTGCATGGAGCGATGGATTTGAAGCCCCTGACAGATGCTTTGGCTCACCTATCACGATGTAAATAGGCTCATACTCGGTGAAGAGAGATTTAATTTGTTCGAGTAAGTCGGGAGCCTCTGCCTGAAGAGTTGCAATGGGTGATGCGATCAGTCCTGAAACATCACTCGCTGCCACACCTATTCGAACTTGGCCATAGTCAAAGGCGATTCGCCGGCCGTGTCTCATGGCTTAAATGGAACCTATCGCTGCCTTCAGATCAGCTATAGCCGCTGAAATTTTGCTGGAATCGACTCCCCCGCCTTGTGCGAAATCATCTTTACCACCTCCACCGCCACCTAAGACGGTAGATCCGATTTTCACCAATTGCCCAGCCTTTACTCCGGAGGCAATGGCCTGTTGCGAGACCGCAACGACAAGAGTGACTCTATCGGCCTGCGCAGAAAGCAGAGCAACGACTGAATGAGGATCGCGATTACGAAGATCAAGCGCCATCACCCTTAGATCATCGCCTGTAATGCTATCCGCTACTTGAGCGACCAAAACTTTTCGCTCGCCGATAGTTTCAAATCCCTTTGCCAACTCATTCACCGAAGCCAGCGCTTGAGCGGACTTAATAGCGGCAAGTTCCTTCTCAATATTCTTCATTTTATTAAGTAGATCAGAGATTCTCTCTGGGAGTTCTTCAACTCTTGCGCCTTTAATAATCTCGGTCAGAGAGTTAAGCAGAATATGTTCACGCGCCAGATAAGAGAAGGCGTCAGCACCGACCAGTGCCTCAACGCGACGAACTCCAGCTCCGATCGAAGACTCACTCAACAATTTAACGACGCCCAACTCTGCAGAAGAGTGAACGTGAGTACCGCCGCACAATTCACGCGCCCAGTCACCTACGCTAACGACGCGAACTACATCGCCATATTTTTCACCGAAGAGGGCCATTGCGCCGATCTCCTTGGCGCGGGCTTGGCTCATCTGTTCTGCCGTAACCTCTAAATTCTCAATCAGAACGGAGTTAACTCGAGCCTCTACATCGTTGAGAACGCTGGCAGGTACCGCTCCAGCGGCCGGGAAATCGAATCTAAAACGTCCTGGAGCATTCTCGGATCCAGCCTGGGTAGCACTTTCTCCAAGCGCTTCGCGGAAGGCCTTGTGCACCATATGAGTCGCGGTGTGAGCGCGAGAGATCGCTTTGCGTCTGGTTTGATCAATCTGCGCAAAGAGTTGATCGTTGATTTGCGCGGCGCCAGAGATGATTCTTCCGCGGTGCACATACAGCCCAGGAACTGGAGCTTGAACATCGTCGATTGCAATACGTGCCCCATTAGCCAATTGCAAGAAACCGCCATCAGAAAGTTGTCCGCCGCCTTCTGCATAGAAAGGTGTGCGATCCAAAACAATCTCTACATCGCCCTCGTAGGCCTCATCAACATTTTCGCCATCAACCATGATCGCTTGGATCTTGGCCTCACCTTCAAGATGCTGATAACCGATGAAATCTGTCTTGCCACGTGCATCAACGATCTTGCGATATTCAGATAAATCCGTATGCCCGCTCTTCTTGGCTTTCGCATCTGCTTTAGCGCGATCTTTCTGTTCCTTCATCAACTTCCTGAAACCAGCTTCATCAACTTTAAGACCAGACTCGGTCGCCATTTCGAGGGTCAGATCAAAAGGAAATCCGTAGGTGTCGTGGAGCTTGAAAACGGTATCTCCTGCAAGCGTCGCGCCGTTTTGACTCTTGGCTTCCGAGGAGGCGAGATCAAAGATTTGCGTTCCACTTTTGAGAGTCGAAAGGAATGACTCCTCTTCAGACTCTGTAACTTCGATAATACGTTCGCGCTTCTCAAGTAGCTCTGGGTATTGCGGAGACATCGCACCAATCGCTGATAACAGGAGTTCCTTGGAATTGTGATCCGGGGCCCCGAGGATGCGCATATTCCGGATCGTGCGACGCATCATGCGTCGAAGGACATATCCCCGACCTTCGTTTCCTGGCAAGACTCCATCTCCGATAAGCATCATTGATGTTCGGGCATGGTCGGCAACTACTCGAAGAGAGATATCGCTCTTGGGATCTTTTCCATATGTGACGCCTGCAAGCTCCGAAGCCTTGGAGAGAATCTGCATGGTGGTATCGATCTCGTAGATGTTCTCGACACCTTGTAGAAGCGCAGCCGTACGTTCAAGTCCAAGTCCGGTATCAATATTCTTTGCAGGAAGCTCTCCGATGATTGGGTAGTCATCTTTTGTTCCACCATCTGCACGAATATTCTGCATGAAGACCAAGTTCCAGACTTCAAGGTAGCGATCTTCATCAGCGATCGGTCCACCCTCGCGCCCATATTGTGCTCCGCGATCGTAATAAATTTCAGAGCAAGGACCGCATGGGCCTGCTACTCCCATTGACCAGAAGTTGTCAGCCATTCCTCTGCGTTGAATTCGCTCCTTCGGCACGCCAACCTTCTTATGCCAGATATCAGCTGCCTCATCGTCGTTGAGATAGACCGTGACCCACAACTTCTCTTCAGGAAAACCGTATCCACCTTGTGCGATTGGCTTGGTCAGTAGCTCCCACGCCATGGTGATTGCGCCCTCTTTGAAGTAGTCGCCGAAAGAGAAATTTCCACACATTTGAAAGAAAGATGCGTGACGGGTTGTCTTGCCAACCTCGTCAATATCCAAGGTGCGAACGCACTTTTGAACCGAGGTCGCTCTTGCAAAAGGAGGTTTAACCTCACCCAAGAAATAAGGCTTGAAAGGAACCATCCCAGCGTTAACAAGGAGAAGATTTGGGTCATCAGCGATCAGTGACGCCGAAGGAACAACCGTATGTTTTAGTCCAAGGGCATTATCGGACTCGAAGAAGCGCAACCATCGCGCTCTGATTTCTGCAGATTCCACCTATTACTCGTGCTCCCGATCGGAGCGCCCAAATTTCTTGCCTGCGAAGGCGGCCATGAGGGAACCAACAACCTTTAAAAATCCGGAATTCTTCTCAATAAGATTCGAGATTGAACCAGTCACCTTCTCGGTGAAGTTCTCCGCGGTCGAGACGATCTTGTTCACGCTCTGAACCGTCTTCTTGACCTCATCAATCAGCTTGCCAATTCGATTGATGGCATAGGCGATCGCAATCGAGACGATAAGCAGCGAGCTCGCCACGATGATGGTTGCAATGCCTCCTGGACCCATACCTTTAGCCTACCTGAACTTATGAGCGTGGAAGGTTATTTATTTGGCTTCAGGCTTGAAGTCAACGCCGGCCTCTTTGCGCTGGGCAGCGGTGATAGGAGTTGGAGCACCAGTCAGCGGATCTCCGCCACTTGCGGTTTTAGGAAAGGCGATCACTTCACGAATCGACTCGGCCCCAGTAAGGAGCGCACAGAGTCGATCCATTCCTAGGGCGATTCCACCATGTGGTGGAGGTCCATAGTTGAAGGCCTCGAGCAAGAATCCGAACTTACTTTTCGCCTCTTCGGGAGTTAAGCCAATCACGTCGAAGACGCGCTGTTGCATCTCTCGCTTATGGATACGAATTGATCCCCCACCGATCTCATTGCCGTTAAGCACAATGTCATAGGCATAGGCCAGCGCGTTACCGGGATCCTTGTCAAAACTTTCAGCGAATTCAGGTTTTGGTCCTGTGAAGGGGTGATGCACGGCGGTCCAACCCGCGCTTGGGTTGTCAGCGTCGACAGGTTCGAACATGGGTGCATCTACCACCCACAAGAACTCCCAGCGACCTGGTTCAATCAAATTACAACGGGCAGCAATCTCTAATCGCACTGCACCCAAGAGCGATTGTGATGTGCTCTTAGTTCCAGCCGCGAAGAAGATAGCGTCGCCAGGTTGAGCCTTAGTAAATGCGGCAATTCCAGTGGCTTCAGATTCTGACAAATTCTTGGCAACCGGTCCAGCAAGGCCTCCATCCTCCTGAACCAAGATGTAAGCAAGTCCCTTTGCACCGCGAGCCTTAGCCCAATCTTGCCAAGCGTCGAGTTCGCGACGAGGGGATGATGCTCCCCCAGGCATAACAACAGCGCCGACGTAATCTGCTTGGAATACACGGAAGGTCGTATCTTTAAAGAAATCCTTGACCTCAATAATCTCCTGACCAAATCGTAGATCTGGTTTGTCAGAGCCATAACGTCGCATCGCCTCGGCATATGTCATCCGTGGAATCGGACGTGGGATTTGATATCCGACAGTCTTAAGAAAAACCTCTTCCAAGATCTCTTCTGCCACCCGCAAGATATCTTCTTGATCAATAAATGACATTTCAATATCAAGTTGAGTGAACTCAGGTTGGCGGTCAGCTCTGAAATCCTCGTCACGGAAACAGCGCGCAATTTGGTAATAGCGCTCCATCCCGGCGACCATGAGCAACTGTTTGAAGAGTTGTGGTGACTGTGGGAGCGCATACCAACTTCCTGGCTGCAATCGCACGGGAACTAAAAAGTCACGTGCACCTTCCGGAGTTGAGCGGGTGAGGTACGGAGTCTCGATCTCATGAAAATCGAGGCGATCCATCACCGAGCGAATTGTGGATGTGACTTTAGATCGCAAGCGCAGGTTCCGAGCAGGACCTTCGCGGCGAAGATCCAGGTAGCGATACTTCAAACGAATCTCTTCGCTGATATTAGAAAGATCACCGCTATCTACAGGAAATGGAAGCGGAGCAGCCTCGCTAAGCACTTCTAGCTTTTCGCAATCGATCTCAATCTCACCGGTTGCGATATTGAGATTTTCATTTCCAGCAGGTCGTTGACGCACCGTTCCCGTGATCAAAACACACCACTCTGCCCGAAGCGCTCCAGCGATCTCGTCTTTAATAACGATCTGCACCGCCCCCGAGGAGTCACGTAGGTCGATAAAGGCCACGCCCCCGTGATCACGACGTCTGGCTACCCACCCCGCTAGAACAACGGTTGATCCAACATCGGACTTTGTGAGTAAACCTGCATCATGTGTGCGTAGCATGTTAAGAGCGCTCTCCATAGCTTGAAATTCGTGCGTTAAGTTCGTTCACCAAAGAGCCAAGAGTAACCGAGTCCGACTCCCCAGATTTCATATCCTTCAATTTCACAACTCCCGAAGCGAGCTCATCTGCGCCTAGGACCAAACTAAATTTCGCACCGCTCTTATCGGCAGATTTCATTGCGCCCTTGAGCGCCCTATCCCCGAAGGCTAGATCTACACGAATCTGCGCAGATCGAAGTTCCTCTGCCAAGGCCAGGGCTTGCTCACCAGTACCTAGAGGCACGATATAAAGATCTAGGCTCAACTCTTCAGGTAGAGGTATCTGCTCTGCTTCACAGGCTAGAAGGATGCGATCGACACCCAAACCAAATCCAACGCCAGAAAGTTCCTGACCGCCGAGTTGCGCCATGAGCCCGTCGTAACGTCCTCCGCCGCCGATTCCTGATTGGGCACCAAGATCCTCGTGAACAAATTCGAATGCGGTGTCGGTGTAGTAATCCAAACCGCGAACCATTCGCTTGTTAACGACGAAATCAATTCCCAACTTGGTGAGCGAACTTTGTACCGCAGCAAAATCGCGGGTGCTCTCAGGAGTTAAGTAGTCCAGTAATACTGGTGCATTGACTAACTGCCCACGAATCTCCGGCCGCTTATCATCAAACAAGCGCAATGGATTTATAGCAGCTCTCCCCCGCGTCACCTCATCAAGAGTGATTCCATCGATATATGTGCGAAGATCTTTCAAGTAGTTCTGACGCGAGACAGAATCTCCAAGCGAGGTAATCTCGAGGCGGTATCGCTTAAGACCCAACTTTTTAAAGGCACGATCAGCAACCGCAATAACTTCTACATCAAGCTGAGGATCTGCGACGCCGATTGCCTCAATACCAACTTGATAGAACTGGCGATAGCGTCCCAACTGCGGACGTTCTGCACGGAAAAATTGCCCCGAGTAATAGACCTTTACCGGTAGCCGTCCGCGATCCAAATTATTCTCAATGACCGAGCGCATCACTCCAGCCGTGCCCTCGGGACGCAGTGTGATTGGCCTGCCACCGCGATCTTCGAAGCTAAACATCTCTTTGCTCACCACATCGGTCGACTCACCAACACCGCGTCTAAAGAGCTCTGTATCTTCAAAGACGGGAAGTTCTATCAACTCGTAGCCTGCTACCTTCGCAGAGCGGATAAGAGTTTCGCGAACATATTCGAAGTGCTTGGACCTCTCCGGGAAATATTCACTCACTCCCTTAGGGGCGGCAATCTTTGCCATTAATCAGCACTCCTTAAATATCGCTCCTGCAAATAAGCATTGTTCTTACGCTCTCGCCCAATTGTAGTTTCCGCTCCATGGCCAGGAAGCACAATTAGCTCATCATCCAGCGGCAAGATGACGTTGCGCAACGTCTTCTTCATGGCAGTTTCAGAGCCAAGTCGCTGCGTGGTGTTGCCAATTGAATTCTGAAAGAGAACATCACCGCTGATCAGGTGTTCATCATTGACGATGAAAACTGTGGAGCCAGGGGTATGTCCTGGAGCGTGGAGAGCCTTGAGGGTAAAGCCCGCTATCTCAATTGATATCCCATCGGTAAGTTCACGAACGTCACTGGGTTCGGCAAAATCACTGACCCCCATCTCCTGCAGAATTGGGATGGTTGGGCCACCGGGGGTCAAAATGCCAAAGGGATTGCCCAGGAACTCTCGATCCTTGGGGTGGATATATGTCGCAAGACCGTAGCGAGAATCCAGTGGCTGTACCGAGAAGGTGTGATCCAGATGACCATGGGTCACGACAGTGGCGATCGGCTTGAGGTTATGCCGAGTGATTACCTCACTGATGGGCCCCACCATGTCGGGAATCATCATTCCGGGGTCCACGATGAAGCACTCGGAATTCCTGCCGCTTGAAAAGATCCAGCAATTCGTGGCGAAGTATTGGGCGCGAATCACCTCAAGAATCACATGGAGGCCTTCCCTAGGGCTGGGGTACTAATTTTCCCAGGCACAGGCTTTAAGGGTACCGTTAAGCCCTTGATCGAAGGGTCAAGGAGACTGGCGACGCCCCATGGCGGAGCTTCAAGATAACCGTTAACGAAAAGGTTTGATCTCGAGAAGTTGAGAGAGAGCCTGACGCGCAACCTAAGGAGCAAGAGATGGCAGAAACAGAGAATCTCAGTGCAGCATCAGCCCTCATCGGTGACCCAGCCAAATTTGGCCGAGTTGGCGAAGATGGAACAGTGTATGTAACCACTCCTGAAGGTGAGCGCGCCGTTGGTTCATATCCTGGAAAGAGTAGCGAAGAGGCGCTCGCCTACTTCGTCCGTAAATTTGAAGCAGTCGCTTCTGAGGTAGCCCTTCTCGCCGCACGCATTAAGAGCGGTGCCATGGTTCCCAGCGATGCGCAGATCGCCGTCACAAAGCTTAAAGAGCAGATTGCAAATCTCAACGGTGTTGGAGATTTAGTAACGCTTGCCAAATCCGTCGATCAAATTCCTTCACTCATTGAAGGTCACAAAGCCGCTTACGAAGCCCGCAAGGCCGCTGAGAACGCTGCCAAGGAGGCTAAGCGCGCAGAGGCAACTGCCATCAAAGAGAAATTAGTAGAAGAGGCCGAGTCACTCGCCCTCTCCGAAAGTTGGAAGGCCACTGGCGATCGCCTCAAAGTCCTTCTCGATGAGTGGAAGGCCGCCCCTCGCCTAGAAAAGAAGGCAGATGCAGAACTTTGGAAGCGCTTTTCTAGCGCACGTAATAAGTTTGATAAGCGTCGCCGTACCCACTTCGCCCAACTAGAGAATCAGAGCGCTGCTGTTACTCAATCTAAGAGCGCCATTATCGAAGAGGCAAAGAAACTTGCTGACTCGAAAGATTGGCTAGCAACCGCTAATCGCTTCAAGGAACTGATGGATGCTTGGAAGGCTGCTGGTCGAGGCAAGAAGAGCGTTGACACCAGACTTTGGGAAGAGTTCAAAGCTGCTCAAGATGCATTCTTCGCTGCCAAGAAGGCTGACCTGGAGAAGCGTCAAGGAACAATGGCTGCGAATCTTGCCAAGCGTGAAGAACTGATTGCTCAATTCGAAGCGCTGCTTCCTGTCACAGATGTTAAAGCCGCTCGCAACAAGTTCCACGATCTGCATGAGAAGTGGGATCGCATTGGAATGACCGAACGCAGCAAGCGTGCTGCATTGGAGGCTCGACTCGAAAAGGTGCAAGCCGAGATCGACTCTCTGCATCAAGAAGTTTCACGCCGCAGCGATCCAACCGCAATTGCTCACGCCAATAGCGTTGTGCAAGGTCTCTTGGATGCGATCGAGAACTACGAGAAGCAGGCTGCAAAGGCAGAGGCCGCAGGTCAAAGCGCTAAGGCACTTGTAGCACGCGAAGCCGCTGCCGCTCGTAAGGCGTGGCTTGCAGAAGCTCAAAAGGGTCTAGCAGACTTTAAAAAGTAATTAGTTGTTGGTGACTCGGTACACATCGTAGACACCTGCAACGCTGCGCACCGCCGATAAAACCGTATCCAAATGCAGTGCATCGGCCATCTCGAAGGTGAAGCGCGATAGCGCGACTCTATCTTTGCTGGTGCTAACGGCCGCGTTCAAGATATTTACATGTTGATCTGCAAGTGTTCTGGTGATGTCAGAGAGAAGACCTGAACGATCAAGGGCTTCCACTTGAATATTCACCAGGAATAGTGCTCGCGCGCTGTTGTTCCATTTAACTTCAACGATGCGATCGCCTTGGTGCTCTTTAAGATCGTTCACGTTGATGCAATCTGCGCGATGCACACTCACACCGCTGCCTTTCGTGACAAATCCCGTGATCTCATCACCAGGCACTGGAGTGCAACAACGTGCAAGTTTTACTAAGAGATCACCTGCGCCTTCAACATCCACTCCAGATGAATTGCGCTTCGCCGCGGTTGGTCTGCGGAAGAGATGATCAATGTTCTCCTCCGGAGCATCCTCTTCATTGCCGAGTTGATGGGCCAGCTTTTCAATGACGGAGGCTGCTGAGACATGCCCGTTACCAACTGAGGCATACAACGCCTCAATATCGGGAAAGTGAAGTTCGTGTGCCAGTTCGAGGATGGCTTGACCGGCCAGAATTTTCTGCAGAGGCATCCCTGCCTTGCGCATCTGCCGCGCTATCGATTCTTGTCCAGCCTCTATGGCCTCTTCGCGTCTCTCCTTTGAGAACCAGGCCTTGATCTTGGAGCGCGCCCTCGGTGACTTTACAAAGTTAAGCCAATCGCGGCTGGGGGCTGCGTTAGGACTTTTATTAGTGACTATATCCACCACGTCGCCATTTGCGAGGGCCGATTCTAATGGAATCAACTTCCCATTTACCTTTGCACCTACACATCTATTACCAACTTCGGTATGAACTGCATAGGCAAAGTCCACCGGCGTCGAACCAGCTGGTAGAGCTACAACGCTCCCCTTTGGAGTAAATACAAAAACCTCTGGCGTGCGTAAGTCATAGCGAAGCGTGTCGAGGAATTCACTTACATCTTCACTCTCTTGTTGCCATTCATGCAGTTGCTTCAGCCAGATGACTCCAGGATCGTTCTCGACACTCTTGGGACCCTTTGATTTATATTTCCAGTGTGCTGCGATACCGAATTCGGCGCGTGCATGCATGTCGGTGGTTCGAATCTGTATCTCTACAGCTTTTCCATTTGGTCCAATGACCGTCGTGTGGAGAGATTGATAAAGATTGAACTTGGGCATCGCGATGTAATCTTTAAATCGACCAGGAATAGGACTCCATCTGGCGTGGATCGCTCCTAGAACTGCGTAGCAATCCCTCACATCATCGACGATGACGCGAATTCCAACTAGGTCATAGATCTCGCCAAATTCCCGACCGCGAACAATCATCTTCTGAAAGACGCTGTAGAGGTGCTTCTGGCGCCCTTTAATTGTGGCCCTGATGCCTTCTACCGCGAGATCACGTTCAATCTGGTCTGTGACCTCAGCCGTGAACTTCTCACGCAGAGGTTGCCGTTCACTGACGAGTCTTTCGATCTCTTCATACTTCTTGGGTTCAAGCACCTTGAAAGATAAATCTTCTAACTCCCACTTAATGGCGTTCATTCCCAGCCTGTGAGCCAAAGGCGCATAAATATCTAGAGTCTCGCGCGCCTTGCGTGAGGCGCTTTCAGGTGAGACAAATTGCCAGGTTCGTGCGTTATGGAGGCGATCGGCCAGCTTTATAACCAGGACTCTTATGTCCTTAGACATGGCGACGACCATCTTGCGAAGCGTCTCAGCCTCAGCGGTGGGGCCGTAGTTCAACTTGTCTAACTTGGTAACACCATCCACTAACTGTGCTACTTCATCGCCAAAGTCATGGCGTAGGGCCTCAAGTGAGTAAGGAGTGTCTTCGACGGTATCGTGAAGAAGTGCCGCGGTTATTGTCGCCTGATCCATTCCAAGTTCCGCCAAGATCTCAGCAACCGCAACTGGATGAGTTATGTAAGGTTCACCAGATTTGCGAACCTGTCCCGCATGAGCGTCGCTGGCAACTTTAAAGGCGTGCTCAAGTTCGGCACTCTTAAATTCAGGAAGATTCGCACTCAGAGTCTGGGCAAGGGGAACTAGCAGCGTGTTCATCCCACTGCCCTCCCCTCACTCCAAATTATCGACGGCTCTTGCGCTTAGGTTGATTGCGAGGACCGCGTTCGCGATTCTCCTTAGAGTGCGTTGAAGTCACAATATTTGAGACTTCTGCATCTCCCTTGATTACAACTGCCTCACCTGGTGCTTGTGGTCCGCGCTGCGCAACGCGCTTTGCAAGTGCTTGCATAGCAGGTTCGCGTTCACGGAGCGTTGCCAATATTGGCGTTGCGATAAAGATCGAAGAATATGTTCCGGTCGCCAAACCAATGAAGAGAGCAAGAGAGAGATCCTTCAGAGTTCCCGCACCGAGTAATCCAGCACCCACAAAGAGAATGGAGGCCACTGGAAGTAGCGCGATCAAGGAGGTATTGAAGGAGCGCACGAGAGTCTGATTAACCGCCAGATTGGCTGCCTGTGAATAGGTGTACTTTCCTGTGCTGGTAATCGAACGGGTATTTTCACGAACCTTGTCGAAGACAACAACTGTGTCATAGAGCGAATAACCAAGGATGGTTAAAAAGCCGATAACCGTTGCCGGCGTGACGTCAAAGCCAACCAGGGCGTAAACACCAACGGTAATGAAGATATCGTGGACAACCGCAATGATCGCCGCTTGAGCCATCTTCGGTTCAAATGCCAGTGCTAGATAGAGAAGTACAACTAACAAGAAACCAATAAGCGCTTGAATCGCCTTATGGGTAATGTCCTTACCCCATGATGGACCGATACTCAGAACGTTTATATCCGCGATAGGGATATTGAAATCCTTAGCAATGGAGTTCTCAATAGCGTCGTTTTGAGCGTTTGTCAGAATCTTGGTCGTGATGCGGAGCTTGTTAGTTCCAATTTTCTGCACGATGGTCTCGGAGGTTATTCCACTATCAGTCACTGCCTTTTGTCCTTGAGCTACCGAGACAGATGAAGCAGAGAAGGTGAATTCGGAGCCGCCCTTGAATTCAATTCCAAGGTGGAGGCCCTGTACTGAAAGTGCAACTGCAGAGATGATGATTACGATTCCGGAGAGCGCGTAGAAGCGACGGCGCTTACCGATAATGTCAAAGGACTTTTCACCGCGATAGAGGCGGCCGCCCATTCCAGATAAACGTGACATTTAAGCGACATCCTTTCGTGTTACAACACCTAAGCTAGCTGCCGAAAAGCCAGAGAGTCGATGTCCACTTGCATAGAAATGTAACCTCGAGAGCAAGGTGACTAATGGTTTTGTGAAGAAGAAGACTACGAAGAGGTCCACGAAGGTCGTTAGACCAAGCGTTGCGGCGAAACCACGCACATCACCCACGGCGAAGAAGTACAGCAGCGCTGCAGCGATGAGAGAGACCGAGTCGGCCACGATGATGGTGCGCTTAGCACGGGTCCAACCAGTATCAACAGCGGTTCGCAGCGATCTTCCATCGCGAACTTCATCACGTAATCTCTCGAAGTAAACAATGAACGAGTCGGCGGTAATACCAATAGAAACAATTGCACCGGCAATACCAGCAAGTGATAGCGAGAAGCCGATCCATTTACCTAGCAAGATAAAGAGGAGATAGGTAATACCTCCTGCAATTGTGAGCGAACCAACGCTCACAACTCCTAAACCGCGGTAGTAGAGAATCGAGTAGATGACGACAAGCAGGAGTCCGATGAGTCCAGCAAGTAAGCCATCATGCAACTGGTTAGAGCCCAATGTAGGAGAAACTTGCTCTACATCTCCGCGATCAAATGCCAGTGGAAGTGCACCGTACTTAAGTTGATCTGCCAAAGTGGTGGCGTCTGCCTGAGTGAAGTTACCTGTGATCTGTGCATTACCTGCGGTGATTGCAGATTGAATAGCGGGAGATGTAACAACAAGCCCATCGAGAACCACGGCTACTTGATTCTGAGGTGATGCCAATTTAACAACTCGAGTTGTAATCGCAGCAAACTTCTTAGTTCCAGCGCTCTTGAAGTTCAAGAGAACCATCCAACCATTTCCATTTGTCTGGTCCAGGTTGGCACTAGCGCTAGCAATGTCGGTACCAACTACCTCTGCAGGTCCAAGAATATATTTGGCGCTTCCATCTCTATTACATGCAATGATCGGAGAGTTCGGATCGTCGATATTTCCACCTTGGCGATTTGCAGCCTTGGTGCAATCGAGTGCACCAAATTTCGCATCAAGAGCAGCAGTAACACCAGTCGGATATGTCGGAGTTAATACCGCAGCCTTGGTAGGCGTAGGAGTTGGAGTTGCCTTGGACCCCTTGGGAGGAACAACGACTGTTGAGGTCGAGGTGCTCGAGGTGGATGTAGTTTTGGAGTTTCCGGCGCCGACTGCGAGTACCTGACGGAAGCGAAGTTCAGCGGTCTGTCCAACCTGGTCCACAATGCTTGTTCCCGTAGCACCTGGAACCGAAATAACGATCTGCTGGTTGTTGCCAGTGCCTTGAGCAGTTACCTGGCTTTCAGCCACACCGTAAGCATTCACGCGCTGACGGATGATCGCTACCGCCTGTGCAATATCAGCTGATGAAACCGTTCCCCCCTTGGCAACTCTTGGCTGCAAGGTGACGCTGGTACCCCCACGAAGATCGAGTCCGAGCTTGACCTTGTCGTTCTGGATAAAAGCCAGAGCGCTGAAGGCGACCAAGACGAGGGCCAGAATGGCGAGGGTTCGTCCGGGCTTGGCCTGGGACTTAATTGATTTAGAAATGTTGGCAGACATAAGACGCAAGTCTAGGCATCCAGTGAGGGCATGTCTAAAATGCCAAGTTCTCCTTGCGGCGGTGTCTCCCCTAGGTGATTCCACCCAGCTGCGGTAGCCATTCGACCGCGCGGTGTTCGAGCCAATAACCCTCGTCGCAACAGAAAGGGTTCCGCCAGACTCTCAAGGGTCTCAGCCTCTTCACCCATGGACATTGCCAGAGTTGTAAGCCCAACAGGGCCCCCCTTGAATTTATGGATCAGCGTCTCTAGAAGGTTTCTGTCGAGCCGATCGAGGCCAAGGAGATCGACCTCATACATGGCTAGGGCTGATTGAGCTCCAGCCAGATCTACAGATCCATCGCTATGAACTTCGGCATAGTCTCGAACTCGTCGTAACAACCTATTAGCCACTCGCGGGGTACCCCGAGAACGGGAGCCAATCTCGACAATCGCATCTTCGATGATTGGAACCTTGAGTAACTGAGCGCTTCTCCTGACAATCGTGGAGAGTTCCTCATCCCCATAAAAATCTAGTTGAGCGGTAAACCCAAATCTGTCTCGTAGCGGACTTGGCAACAATCCAGCTCTTGTAGTCGCGCCAATCAACGTGAAATGTGGCAAGGAGAGAGGGATCGCAGTTGCGCCCGCCCCCTTTCCGACTACAACATCAACGCGGAAATCCTCCATCGCCATGTACAGAAGTTCTTCGGCGGGGCGAGACATACGATGTATCTCATCCAAAAATAGAATTTCTCCCTCCACTAATGAGGAGAGAATAGATGCCAGATCGCCTGCATGTTGAATAGCAGGTCCACTCGTAATCCGAATCGGTGCGTTCATTTCGTTGGCAATAATCATTGCCAGAGTTGTCTTACCCAGGCCCGGAGGTCCGGCAAGCAAAATATGGTCAGCTGGAGTTTTTCTAGAGCGTGCAGCGGTTAGGAGAAGATCGATCTGTCCCGCAACTCTTTTTTGGCCAACGAACTCCCCTAGGTTCTTAGGACGAAGCGCTAACTCTTGAACTCTCTCAGAGTCGTCCGCGAAATCGCTGGTTACCGACTCGCTCACTTTGTTACACCACCAGATAGAGCTGCGCGAAGAAGTTCAGATATAGGTTCCTTTGAAAGATCTTTAAATTGGGTTGTGAGTTGCTCGATTCGTTCTTGACTCTCGCGAGCAGAGAAACCTAAGCCGACTAGTGCGCTATTTAATTGATCCCTCCATGCACCTGAATCAGAAATCTCTGAGACGGCATACACATCTAACTTATCTTTCAGTTCAAGAACTAATCGTTGCGCCCCCTTCTTGCCCAGACCCGGGATGCGTTCAAGAAGTTCACTCTGCTCATTTTTTATCGCACTCAAAATCTCTTCGCTCTCATAAACATTGAGCGCAGATTGCGCGACCTTGGGGCCAATACCCGTGACCGTCTGCAAGAGTTCAAAGATCTCACGAGCAAGCACTGATTCAAATCCGTAGAGGGTCAGGGCATCTTCGCGTACGACAAGTACTGTATGAAGAGAGGTAGATGTTCCCGCGACTAACCCCGCCGCAATTCGCGCGGGTACATTGATAAGAAGCCCCACGCCTCCGACCTCAACCACCACGGAACCTGAACGAACCGCTTTAACAACACCAGAGACCGAGGCGATCATGCTGGATTCGCCTTAGTGGCACGAGATGCGAGTCGAGCTCTTTCATTAGCTAAAGCGATCTCTAACTTAGAATCTCCGACCCCTCGCCAATGGTGACAAATAGCAAGCGCTAGAGCATCGGTGCTATCTACTGGCTTAGGTATCGCATCTAAGCGCAAGAGTCGTTGCACCATAAGTGCCACCTGCTTCTTATCCGCACGACCCGATCCAGTCACTGAGGCTTTGACTTCAGAGGGAGTGTGCATCACAACTGGAATGCCCGCTTTCGCTGCTAGTAAGAGCGCGACTCCCGCTGCTTGTCCTGTGGCCATTGCAGTCTTTACATTTAATTGCGAGAAGACTCTTTCAACGGCAATCACATCGGGTTCAATTCGTTCAATCCACAGAGAGATAGCGGTTTCTAACTCGAGTAGCCGCGCCTCTAAAGGTGCATCAACGGTCGTACGAATTACTCCAACATCAACCATGTAGAGCGCGTTGGAACCGCGACTCTCGACAACGCCGAGGCCGCATCGGGTTAAACCCGGATCGATCCCCAGCACTCTCATGCAGGTAAGCCTATTGGGCGATGCTAGCCATTACCTCGTCAGACACATCGAAGTTGCCGTAGACGTTCTGCACATCATCAAGCTCTTCAATAGCATCAATCAGATTAAAGACTTTAGTCGCGGTCTCTGCATCAAGCGGGACAGAGAGCGACGGCAAGAACGAGGTATCCGCTGACTCGTAATCAATCCTGGCTCCTTGAAGCGCGGTGCGAACGGCTACAAGATCGCTAGGTTCAGAGACGATCTCGAAAGAATCTCCCATGTCATTTACCTCTTCGCATCCGGCGTCGAGAACAACCTCGAGAATGCGATCTTCGGTAATGCCTGCAGTCTTATTTACAATGACAACACCCTTGCGGTTGAACATGTACGAGACCGAACCTGGATCAGCCATCGATCCGCCGTTGCGAGTTACAGCAACACGAACTTCAGAGGCAGCGCGATTGCGACTATCGGTCAAACATTCGATCATGAGAGCAACACCACCAGGCGCATAACCCTCGTACATGATGGTTTGCCAATCGGCACCACCCGACTCGAGTCCACCTCCGCGCTTTACCGCGCGTTCAATATTGTCTGCCGGCATAGAGTTCTTCTTCGCCTTAGCAATGGCATCAAAGAGTGTTGGGTTGCCATCAATATCGGGTCCACCGTTGCGGGCTGCAATCTCGATCGCTTTAATCAGTTTTGCAAAATTCTTGGCGCGACGTGAATCGATTACCGCCTTCTTATGCTTTGTCGTTGCCCATTTGGAATGGCCTGACATTTAACTCACCAACCTTGTTCTGACTCTTTTGAGCCGCGCGCGTTGTTACGCAACGGCCGCCTTGCATATATTTTCAATGAAGTAGCGATGCACCCGATTATCCCCAGTTATTTCTGGGTGAAATGAGGTTGCCAACAGGTTTCCTTGCTGGACCGCAACAGGGTGCAATTCTCCCTCAATTTCTACAGATGCCAAAACTTCAACACTCGATCCAACGGACTCAACCCAAGGGGCACGGATAAAGATAGCCCGGACGGCTGGAGAGGTAATTCCAACCATGTTCAAATTAGCCTCGAAGGAGTCGACCTGACGCCCAAAAGCATTGCGTCGTACAGTGATATCCATACCGCCAAAACTCTCTTGACCCACGGCAGCACCCTCAATGCGATCTGCGAGAAGAATCATCCCCGCGCAAGAGCCGTACGTTGGGAGTCCTGCATGAATCCGCTCTGATATCCGATCAAAGAGACCGAAGGTTCGCGCTAACTTTGCGATGGTGGTTGACTCCCCGCCAGGCAAAATAAGAGCATCAATCTCATTGATTTGATCCAGGCTTTTCACCGCGATTGCATCTACTCCGCACTCGGCTAGCGCAAAGAGGTGCTCTCGGAAATCACCTTGGAGCGCTAAAACACCAACCAGCATATAAAGAGCGTGCCGTTACCAGCCGCGTTCAGCCAACCGGTGTGGAACTGGGATATCAGAGACGTTAATACCGACCATGGCATCTCCCAGTCCACGAGAGACATCGGCGATCACCTTGGCATCGGTGTAATAAGTAACTGCCTTGACGCAGGCGCTAGCGCGAGCTGCAGGATTTCCAGATTTGAAAATTCCAGAGCCAACGAAGACTCCATCTGCACCGAGCTGCATCATCATCGCTGCATCTGCCGGCGTTGCAATTCCCCCAGCTGTAAAGAGAACGACCGGCAACTTTCCAGTCTGTGCTACTTCCTTCACGAGTTCATACGGTGCTTGAATCTCTTTAGCTGCAACGTACAACTCATCTTCACGCATAGAAGTAAGACGACGGATCTCCTGGGAAATCTTGCGCATGTGTGTGGTTGCATTGGAGACATCGCCGGTTCCAGCTTCGCCCTTGGAGCGGATCATGGCCGCACCCTCATTGATGCGGCGTAGCGCCTCACCCAAATTGGTTGCGCCACATACGAAAGGAACAGTGAAGTTCCACTTGTCGATGTGGTTCTCATAATCTGCCGGAGTGAGCACCTCTGACTCGTCGATGTAATCAACACCGAGGCTCTGCAAAACCTGAGCCTCAACAAAGTGACCAATACGGGCCTTCGCCATAACTGGAATAGAAACCGCGGCCTGGATCTTCTCGATCATGTCGGGATCAGACATGCGAGCGACTCCGCCTTGTGCGCGGATATCGGCCGGTACACGCTCGAGAGCCATTACGGCGACCGCACCAGCATCCTCGGCGATCTTCGCCTGCTCAACGTTGACGACATCCATGATGACGCCGCCTTTGAGCATCTCAGCCATACCTCGCTTGACGCGACCTGTGCCAGTTACCTTCTCGGTGTTCTCAGACATTCCATCTCCTTGTGCCAGCAAAACCTAGGTTGTGCCCTAGGGGCAAGAGCCCAAGTCTACTTTGAAGCGGTGGGTGCTGGCGTACTGGAAACCGGGTAGGTAAAGGTGGGCTGTTGATCGGTCAATGCGACCCAGACCTGTCCAGTGTGGAAATAAGCGGGTGAGCCATCTTTAAGCGTCCAGGTAGTGGGATCGGTAGCGGTGGCGCGGTTCCAATAGACCGGAATCTCCTCGCCATCACGTAGTAGATAACCCATCCCCGAGCCTATGGTGTTGCTAAAGGGCGTATAGCTTCCGAGGTGATCGTGATAGATCGATGGGGTAATGCTGACCTCCTGGATCAGGAAGGTAGGAGAACCCAACTGGACTCCATCCGCCGCAATATCGGGCGCATCGTCGTAGATCAATTTCCATTTTTGAGTACTCGCAGACCAGACCGCTTTGTATTTACCCGCAGGCCACTTCACCTCTGCACTTTTAATTGCTGTGCCACCAGAAGGTAGTGGACCAAACTTCCACCCCACCGACTTGGCCGTGACGATGGGTCTGTGTTCAACATTGATTGATTTGTTGAGCAACGCCTTGGGATTCACCAAGAGATTCGTTGGAGCAGTACGAGCGGGATCTCGCGAGAAAATGGAAGCGGGTTCGGTATCAGCACCTATGTCTTCAATATTGGATGCACGCAAGACAGGTAAGAAGAGAGTTTGCGCTCCGCTATATGCCATTCCAACTCGACCGTAATTTGCCATCAAATCAATATCACTGATGCGTGCAGATCGGACCGGACCTATTTCTGCCGGCAATTTGTTGCTGAAGACCGCAGCGAGACGAGTCAGCCCGCCTTCAACCTGCTCAATGTAAATCACATCTGCGCTATCTAAACCGATCTGGGGATGCGCAGGCTGAGTGTCATCGACTTTTACAAAGAGAACCGGCCCATTAATTCCAGGCAATCCAGTCAGTACATTAGTTGGAACTACTGGAGTAGTGGTTGCAGATTTTTTCGTGGCGCCACAACCCGCTAGGAACAAAACCGGCAGAATAATTGCGCTCGTTAAAACCACGAGACGATGGGATTTGATCACAAAGAGTCCTCTTCGAATGAATAGATTTTCGGCAACTTTGCCTTACCTGCAAGATGAAAGAGTCTATAAATCGGACGGGAGCGCAATTTAGCTACAGAACTCACCGCTTCAAGATGGATGGCAATAGCCAATGTTATTTTCTCAGTCAGAGCACTCAGCTCGTCGAGAAGAGGTACCGAGATTGCAACTTCACCGCTGCGTCCTAGCTCACGTAGAAACTTCAACGATTCCGAGAGCGAACGTTCAGCATCGTTTCGATCAATAATCGCCTCTTCACGACTCACATACGCCGATTGGGTCAAGATCAAATCAGTCGCCGGATCTAGATCAGATTGATGTGAGATCTCCAGTGCAAGTGCAGCTCTACGTTGGAGGAGAGCATCGAGATGCTCCCATGAGGTCTCAACGCGGTGATGGAGGCGGTCCAATCGGCTTGCTGAAAATGACAGGTACCACATGAAGAGAAGTACAACGATGAGCACTGCGGCAAACTTCATCGCTCTCTCCCCTTCTTCCAACTCGCATTTTCAGAGCCCACCGCCACTTTGGCTTGACCAGTCATGGCAACTTCATAGACGCTCATTATCTGTGCCGCGACGCTCCCCCAGTCGAAGCGAATCGCAGAAGTCAGACCATTCTCAGCAAGTTGTTGTAATCGCGCCGAATTCCGTATGAGTTCGATGGTTTTCTTGGCTAGATCTCCTGAATCTTCGGATTTGAAAGTGGCGCCGCAATCTCCAACTGACAGTAGATCCACGAAGGCAGGAATATCGCTCGCAAGTACGGGAGCTCCTGAGGCCATCGCCTCTGCCAAGATGATTCCGAAGGATTCACCGCCGGTATTCGGGGCTATATACAGATCGATACCGGATAGGAAGCGCACCTTCTCCTCTTCTGAGAGTCGACCCAAGAAGGTGATCTGTTTTGCCACTTGTGGATCCACCTTCGCCAGAATCTTCTCCGGATCGCCCGGACCAGCTACAACTAATTCAAGATTTGGGATTGACTTTAGAATCTTCGGTAACGCTTCAATAAGAAGTGGAAGACCTTTTCTCGTCTCCTCAAAGCGTCCAAGAAATCCGATTCGCGGGTGATCTCCACGAGATGGTTTCGACTCTGCACCGCGGGCGAATCTGGCGTAATCAATTCCATTGGGAATGACCACTGCCTCAGTCCCGTAAAGATTGTTGAGTGTCGCTTGCGCCATCTCGCTTACTGCGATCCGCGCACTAAGTTTTTCTATCATCGGTTCAATCAGTGGTCCGACTGATGCGATGGCTCTTAGCTTGGGAGTAGATGCATGAAAGGTGCCAACCATGGCCCCTTCTGCAGACCAACAAGCGAGCAATGAGATAGATGGGATTCCCGGTTCATGCATGTGCAGTACATCGAAATCTCCCTGCGCGATCCACTGCCGAACCCTTGATGCAGCGATCGGACCGAAGAGAACCCGCGCCACCGAACCGTTAAATGGAATTGGAACTGGGCGACCAGCACTTACCAACCAGGGATCTACGATTGAATCTTCATCGCTGACAGGTGCAATAACGGATACGTAATGTCCTTGAGAGATGAAATGTTCAGCGAGTTCCCTAATGTGTATTTGCACTCCCCCAGGAATATCCCACCCATAAGGGCAGACCATTCCGATCCGCAATTTTAGTTCGCTCATTCGCGTTCCTTAAAATCTCCATCAATCCAAATGCGCTGCAACATATGCCAGTCAGTTACATGCTCCCTGAGGTGTCGCTCCAAGCGGTTCGCTGACTCTTGAATCATCGCGCTCACCTTCTCGGAATTTTTGCCATCCTCTGGAACCTCAATTATTGGTTCAAACGTAATCTCAATACCAGTATCTATATAGCGAACGAAGGCTGTGAGAAAAGGAGCTCCAGTTTGAATTGAGAGCAAAGCTGGTCCTGCAGGCATACGGGCTGGGTATCCAAAGAAGGTGATATCAACGCCATTCTTTGAAAGATCACGATCGGCCACAAGAGCAACCAAGCGGCCTTGGCGCAATCTCTGGGAGAGGAGCGCCAGAGAACGAGCGCTGGCATCCAGGACCTCCATGCCAATCGATTCGCGATAGGCCAAAAACTTCTTGAAGAGTCGCTCTGGCTCTAAATGTTCTGCGACCGTGACGATCGGCCAACCGGTCTGGCAATAGTAAGCACCAGCATGATCCCAATTTCCAGCATGCGGGAGTGAGACGACGGCTCCCTTACCTTGTGCCAACGCCTCAAGAAGAAGGTGCTCGTTGATCACCGTTGTGCGACTAACTATCTCTTCGCCAGACCAGAGCGGCAATCTAAAAGTGTCACACCAATAGCGCAGGTAGGAGCGCATCCCCTCCTTCACCAAGGATTGAAGTTCAGGTTCGGAGATATCCGGGCGCACTCGCAGATAGTTGCTACGCATCCGTTGCACGCCGGATGGATTGCGCTTGGTGATTTGATCGGCAATCCAATACATCAATCCATACGCCTTATCCTCAGGCAGATAACCCAGAATCTTCCAGGCGATGAAGTACGCCAGATAGGTAAATGACACTTACGCGGTCCAGTTAGAGTCTCTTGGTTGCGCGGTAAACAATTGCTAATCGCTCACAGACGGTATAGACGCTTGCGACTGCCAGCAACCAAGAGCCAACTGCCAATATGTAAGGAACACCTAGACCGGCAAACCCGAGAGCTACAAAGATGATGATCAATCGATCGGTCCGCTCTGCCAGACCACCATTGCAAGGAATTCCAAGTCCTTCAGCGCGTGCCTTGATATAAGAGACAAGACCACCTGCAACCAAAGCCACCACAAGAACTGGAACCAATCGATCATGGCTCTTCATTAAAAAGTAGGCGAGGGAACCGAGCACTGCTGCATCGGAGATTCGGTCCAGGGTGGAATCAAGTAGCGCTCCCCGTTTGGAACCGCCGGAGTCAGACATGCGAGCCAGCGTTCCATCCAAGAGATCAAAGAGAATGAAGAAGAGCGTTACCACCATGCCCCAGAAATAGTTGCCATGACTAAAGAAGGCGATGGCGCTAATACTGGCTCCGAGTCCTCCGATTGCGCTTAGCCAGTTTGCAGTTACACCTTTACTTAAGAGCCAGCGGCAGAGTGGGGTGACGACCCGTGTCACTGGTGCTTTGATGGAGGCCGATATCACGATTACATCGTAGGCTCGGATACTGTGTCAGACCTAATTAATTCGCCGAAAGTCGCAATAGTTGGGAGCAAATCCCTACCTCTGGCCGTCGCTTTAGGCCTCGAAAGCGCCGATCTGCAAGAGTGCGATGTTGCCCTCTTTCTCGTGAGCGCTCAAGATGGCATTGTCAGCGCCGATCTCGAAAAATGGCGGATCGCCCGCGAGCTCTACATCCCCTCACTTGTGGTTATCTGCGACCTCTTGGTCAGTGAGATCGATTTTGAAGATATGACCGCGATCGCCTCGAAAATGCTCGATCCTGTGGTCTCGCCGTATCTTGTATTACATGGAGATGATGGGCGACCTGCAGCACTAATAAATCTAGAGAGGCTCGAAATAACCGACTACACGGCTGGCGAAGGGACACAACGACCCGCTGATCCTGAACATATTGAACTTGTCGCTGAATTTCGCGAGGAGTACCTCGAGGCGCTCGAAGAATCTGGTGAAGATAGTTTTGCAGCTGGCCTACTCTTCCCCGCTCTACCTTGGGTGGAAGGCACGAGCATCGGCATCGACCAGATCAAAGAGTATTTAGACCAGGTTCCAACCCTCAGCTAAGGCGGCACGAGTCTCATCGAGTAATTGTGAGATTACCTTTGTCTTACCAATAACCGGCATGAAGTTGGCATCGCCACTCCAACGTGGGACAACATGTTGATGGATATGTTCTGCGATCCCTGCTCCTGAAATTGCACCTTGATTCATCCCCAGATTGAATCCCTGCGCGCCCGATACATGTCGAATGACTTTCATTGTATGTGCCGTGAGTTCAAGCAATTCATTGCGTTCATCTGTTATGAGGTCTGTTAAATCTGCAACATGGCGATAGGTGCAGACGAGCACATGACCTGCGTTGTAGGGATAAAGATTCATGACGACATAGGCATGCTCACCTCGAGCCACGATCAAACCTTCCGCATCCTCCAGTGTCGGAATTCTGCAGAATGGGCATGGCACATCGTTGTCAGGCAGAGGTCGATTCTCCCCCGCCAAGTAGGAGATGCGATGAGGAGCCCACAAGCGGTTCCAACCATCAGGCATCCCTGCCCCTCCGGTGATCTCCTGATTCATGATTTCTATATCTGTGTGCGCTCGATGACAGCCGTCACGATTTCCGCGATGGCATCTTGGATTGCAATTCCATTCTTCTGTTCGCCATTTCGATAGCGGAAAGAGACTGCGCCATTCTTCTGGTCCTCTTCACCAGCAATCATCATGAAAGGAATCTTCTCTAGCTGAGCGTTGCGAACTTTCTTCTGCATTCGATCATCCGATGTATCAACATCGACTCGAATACCAGCTTTGCGCATCTGGGCCGCAATATCTTGAAGGTATGGCAGAAAGGCCTCTGCGACTGGAATGCCGCGAACCTGAACAGGCGCCAACCAAGGAGGGAAAGCTCCGGCATAGTGTTCCGTTAATACTCCGAAGAATCTTTCTATAGATCCAAAGAGGGCACGGTGAATCATCACGGGTTGTTGACGAGATCCATCGGTCGACTGGTACTCAAGATCAAACCTTTGAGGTAGCTGGAAATCAACTTGGATCGTTGACATCTGCCATGTTCTACCGATCGCATCCTTTGCCTGCACGGAAATCTTTGGCCCGTAGAAGGCTGCGCCTTCAGGATCCAGTACAAGTTCCAGGCTCTGCTTCTCAGCGGCTTTGCGCAAGGCATCAGTCGCCTCTTCCCACGCCTCGTCTGATCCCACTGATTTCGCCGGATTACGCGTTGATAGCTCCAAATAGAAATCGTTAAGGCCATAGTCGCGCAGAAGATTGAGGACAAAGGTAAGTAATGAGTCCAACTCGCCCATCATCTGTTCCTTGGTGCAATAGATGTGAGCATCGTCTTGTGTAAATCCGCGAGCTCGAGTCAAGCCGTGGATCACACCTGACTTCTCATATCGGTAGACAGTTCCGAATTCAAAGAGACGCAATGGAAGTTCGCGATAAGAACGACTATTGGATTTATAAATGAGATTGTGGAAAGGGCAATTCATCGGCTTCATGTAGTACTTCTGACCCTGGCGCTTAATCGTGCCATCAGCGTGAAGTTCTTCATCCATCACCATCGGTGGATACATTCCTTCGGAGTACCAATCCAAGTGGCCAGAGGTTTCAAAGAGAGTCGCCTTAGTGAGATGAGGGGAATAAACGAATTGATATCCCTCTTCTTCGTGACGCTTGCGTGAGTAATCCTCCATCGCACGCCGGACGATTCCGCCTTTAGGGTGGAAAACTGCAAGACCTGAACCGATCTCTTCGGGGAAACTAAATAGGTCCAGTTCGCTTCCCAGACGGCGGTGATCGCGCTTTTCTGCCTCAAGAAGTAGAGCCAAATATGCATCGAGCTCCTCTTGAGACGGCCATGCAGTTCCGTAAATGCGTTGCAGCATTGGATTCTTCTCTGAACCGCGCCAATAGGCGCCTGCAGATCGCATCAGCTTAAAAGCTGGGATGTGTTTTGTGGAAGGCAGATGTGGCCCGCGACAAAGATCTTTCCAGACTGGTTCGCCGTCACGGCCTAAATTGTCATAAATCGTTAACTCAGCGCCACCGACCTCAACGGAGGACTCTTCATCCCCACCCTTGATTCCGACTAGTTCGCACTTGTATGGCTCGGACTTAAGTTCAGAGAGCGCCTCGGACTCTGTTACAACACGGCGACGAAAACGTTGGCCGGCCTTAACAATCTTGCGCATAGCGGATTCGAGCTTCTCGAGATCCTCTGGCGTAAAAGGTTTAACAGGGTCAAAGTCATAATAGAAACCATCTTTAATTGGAGGTCCGATACCTAGTTTGGTCTCGGGGAAGACCTCCTGGACCGCCTGAGCTAACACGTGGGCGGTGGAGTGGCGGAGAACCGCTAAGCCCTCTGGTGAATGAATTGCAATGCCTTCGATGACATCGCCCTCGTGGAGTTCAGTCCAAAGATCACGTACCTCACCGTTGATACGCGCAACCACCACCTCGGGGTTTTCAGCAAAGAGGTGGGTCGGACGCTGATCAGATTCGATCTGCCTGCTGGCACCATCGACGGTGACGGTAATAAGTGAGGACATGTTCTCAGCCTACCGAATTGCCCTACCCATTCGAATCGGATTGCACCTCACTCCAGAGAAAGTCCAGGAGCATTTTGGATTCAATTCCGATCTCCAGTTGGCGCTCCCCTAGCAAAATCACCGGCGTCGCAATTCTCAAACTCGAAACCGCTAAAGCGGACTGCACCCTCGGCAGATCCTCCATGAAAATCTCACCCTCCATGACCATGCCACGTTCAATCGCCAGGCCGCGGATAACTCCAGGGAGAACCCCTACCGATAGGGGCGGAGTGATCCAAACACCATCAATCAAAAAGAGATAATTGCAGGTAGCCCCTTCGCCAAGGCGGCCCTCCTCATCAACTAAGAGAATCTCATCGAATCTCTCAAATCTTGTTGCGCGGAGTAGATCCAAGTTGTGCCAATAGGGGTAGGTCTTGTGCTTCCCGATACCTGCGATCACCTGACGCGGCGATATCTGCACCTTCAAGGGCAGCACGCTCGGCTCATATGCGGAAATCGAGAGTGAAAATTGCGAGCCAAAGGAGAGACGAAGTCGAGCCATCGGATACCGCGCTAAATATGAAATTGCTCGCCGCACATCAGATCGATCTGGGATTGAGATACCCAGAGCTGCTCCAGAAGCTTCGGCTCTATCCATATGTCGATCCAATAAGAGCGGTCGACCTTCAGCCACGAGGATGGTTTCAAATATGCCCGACCCAAATTGCCAACCCTCCTCATCTATTCCCCCGGCGATTCCAACTAATCGATTGGCCTTGAGTTCGGTCTCGCGCCACTCCAAGTGTGGATCACTTGGCCAGGTGATCCCCGCTCCAGTCCCGAAGAAGATGGTTCGTTCCTTGCTCCAAAAAGTTCGTATTGCAAGGCCCAGCACCGCTTGATCACCCTCAATCCACCCGATCAATCCGCAATAAATCCCTCTGGGAGTCGGCTCCTGCGATTCGATAATGGAGATAGCAGAACTCTTGGGTGCTCCACTCACAGAGCCAGCCGGAAGAAGTCCGTTGAGAACCTCGTCCCAACCAATTCCTTCTCGAAGTTTTCCTTGTACATCTGAGACCAGGTGACGCATTCCCGGATGGTGTTCTGTGCGCAGAAAGTCGGTGACCCTCACCGTTCCAACATCACAAATATGACTGAGATCGTTTCTCATCAGATCAACGATCATGATGTTCTCGCTCTGATCCTTGGTCCCAAAAATGTCACGTGAGTTGAAATCTTGTGTGCCTTTGATAGGACTTGTTGTGACGAGATCACCTTCACGACGCAGAAAAAGTTCTGGGGATGCACTTGCGATTTCTAAATCTGGAATCCGAAGAAATGCTGCGTAAGGTGCAAAATTCTCCTGGAGTAAAGCCGCAAAGAGAGAGTCCAATGAGGCCCCTTTAAAAGGCGTTGAGAGAACTCTGCAAGCATTTGCTTGATAAACATTTCCCAAGGAAATCTGCCGCCGAATTTCTTCGACATATTGATAGTACTGATTCCTGCTCATCGAACTCTTCCAAATTGATTTGAGCGGGACCCATGGCTCTGTCTGCGGAAAAGGTTGATCTCTAAGTACTGTGCCAAAGCGCGCGAATACGCGCTCACCCTCAAAAGTTATTGATGCCGCCCAGAAGCCACCGCTCTCCACGCGCTTAACGTCAGAGGTAACTTCAAGAAGATCTGTCGCAAGGATCCCATTCATCCAGAAGAAGGGAGCGCCACTTTCCATATTCTCACTTTAGACCTGCGTACAAGTCAGAGATTGGCCTTCCTTTGCCACATTCCGCGACCATAGGCTAGATTTAGCCCTTCAAGTCCAAGCCGTAAATCTGGATTTGAAAGTGCGGACGTAGCGCAGTTGGTAGCGCGGAACCTTGCCAAGGTTCAGGTCGCCGGTTCGAACCCGGTCGTCCGCTCTAGTGAGGCTTTAGTACGATTTGCGCGAAGTTACGCATAAAAATATGGTCGGATGGCCGAGAGGCGAGGCTCAGGACTGCAAATCCTGCTACACGGGTTCAAATCCCGTTCCGACCTCCATTACTTAAAAACTCACTGTGAGATTGATGGCACCCTCTGACTGATGGTGATGCCCCACATAGACACAACTTCTAAATTCCACTGCTGCCAGGTCATCTGCAAGGTCTTCCCCCATGTTGCAACCAAAGGTCCTTCTGGGGTGTAACCATCAACGACCACCCAGTGATATGAAGAATCCGGCAAGGTAACGCCCGCAAAATTCTGTCCCTTGGTGAAATTCAATGAGGCGATGACAGCTTTTATACGGGTGTCATCGAGAGCGCTCATAAGATGTGCAGGGTCGGTGTAGAAAGGCAAGGCATAATTTAGATACGACCCGCCGATTCCATGGTTCTGCCAATAACTGAATACTTGCGCATCAGTTAATCCTTGACTATCTGTACCACCTGCATCAACAAATTCAGTCTGAATTAATTCGGGGTCCGGAACCGTGCCAAGGGCAATCTCTTCCCAATCCGCTACCGCCGCGAATGTGCAATCTCCAATACCTTGAGGCGCAACATTTCCATAAGTTGGAAAAGTTAGATAGCCAGCTCCAGGATTGCAGAAATTTACGTGAGTGTTGCAGAGCAAAGGTGAACCACTATTTTGAATTGCAGGTGAGGTTGATAGATACGATCCCGTTTGATCCGTCGCCATGATCTCAAATTCTTGGGTTCCGGCTACTCCGTTCATCTCACACGATGTCTGAGTTGTCTCGCACGTTGATGCATCAATAGATGAGGTAACGGTGTATGAAATTACTCCTTGGCCGTTCGGAGAAGCTGCGGGGCACCAATAGAGCCCATAAGTAGAACTAGAGACATCGACAAGTGTGAGCTTGATGCTCTCTTTGCTGTTCCAACCTGGGTGCATACCCGAACTCTCCCCGCTCCCTGTGCAATCCAATGCAGGATTTGAACCTTCGGGAAGGACTAGTGGTGAAACAGGAATATTGGCCTGTTGAGTGCTAGTTGGGGCGACGCCCGCCGCAGTATTTAATCGTGATGACTGCCAGCGCCAGCTCTTAGCTTTGTTAACGCACTGAAAGAGGAGATCCTTTTGAATCACGCTCTTGTTTCCCTTTTTGCAGGGTTGTCCGTTCTTTACACCAGTGCTTGCCGATACCTGAACTTCAGTAACAAATTGGAGCATGACAGCGATGACAATGACGAGGAGCACACCCCGTAGAGTTCTTCGCAGAAGCATGCCTGGTGGTATCCGTTCTAACCTAGTGAACACTTACGCCGCACCGCGTAGGAAATTACTTATAAAAGGTTACTCGCATTGGTATTAATTACCTAGATTATTTGTCAATTGTTCATGAGTGTGGCACATAAATGACACCAATAAACTCTCCGTATAATTGACAAGTGAATACCCTTGCTCTAGATATTGGAGCGACCAAGATTGCTATTGCTTTGCTAGATGAGAGCCATGCAATCCTTGAAAAGACCCAGATACCTTCAAGCCCGCTACCAAATATTTGGCAAGAGCTAGCGCCAATCCTAGTTGCTTATTCTCCAGACCGAATCGGGATCGCCTCCGCTGGTCCAATTAATTTGCGCCAGGGAACCATCTCCCCCGTCAACATCCCACAGTGGCGTGATTTTTCAATTGTTAAATTGATTGAGGATATTTTTCCTAATAAACGAGTTGGGCTATTAGGAGATGGAACGGCAGTCGCTCTAGCCGAGAACAGGTTAGGTGCCGGTCAAGGAAGTGAAAATATGTTGGGCGTCGTCGTCTCGACTGGCATCGGCGGCGGTCTTGTTCTTGGTGGAAAAGCCTTCCATGGCGAGAGCGGCAATGCCGCCCTCTTTGGTCACCACTCGATCGGATTTAACTCAGGCGCGCAATGTGATTGCGGTCGGATCGGGTGCCTCGAGACCTTTGCTCGGGGTCCCAAAATGGTCGAATACGCCAAACGACTTGGTTGGAGCGCAGGGGATGATTTCATCGCTCTCGCACAATCTGCTCGTGAAGGAAATGTGATTGCCCTCGATGCGATCGACAAGGGTTCACTTGCACTCGCCGTTGGAATAACTAATGTGCTCAACATCGTCGACCTGCACACTGTCGTAATTGGTGGCGGAGTCTCGTTCGCTGGACCTATTTATTGGGATCCATTCCTAAAACATTTTGAGGCGCAGAGATCACATGCGGGATTCTTGAATGAAGTCAATGTGTACCCAGCAAGACTTCAAGCCGACGCTGGACTCATCGGAGCCTCACTCTTCGTAGCCGAACAGAGCGATTAGACTCCAACAATGTCTGAGATCTCAACTCGCCCTTGGGGCCGTTACGAAGTCCTTGATGAAGTAGACACCCACAAAGTTAAACGGATTTGGGTTTCACCTGGACAGCAGCTTTCATACCAACGGCACAAATACCGCGCGGAACATTGGTTCTTCATCTCGGGGCACGGTCTTGCCATAGTAAATGGACACGAAATTGGGGTTCAGGCGGGATCAACTGTCGATATCGCAATCGAGCAGTTACACCGAATTAGAAATACCGGAACCGATGAACTGATATTTATCGAGGTTCAGACGGGGACTTACTTTGGCGAGGATGATATTGAGCGTGTCGAGGACGACTTCGGAAGAGTGTAAGATTCCCGTTCTACCTGGACGATTGGCTCAGCGGTAGAGCACCACATTGACATTGTGGGGGTCACTGGTTCGATCCCAGTATCGTCCACCAAGATTTACCTTCTCAACTCTCCTTCAGCGCCCCTTCTTAGACTCAATCCCTCTTCCTAATCTGAAATAAATCCATCTCCAACCCACAAGGAACAATGAGAGAAAGACAAGAGCAACCACGATAAAGGTGAAGGCGGTTCCTTGACCCGAAATTACTCGAAGGATCATTCCGACTACTACCGTGAAGAGAACAACCACGAAACCGCTTCGGATCGAAGCTGCGCTTCGTTTTGCTAATCTCACATAAATCCAACCAACCAGCAGCCCTATTCCAAATGGCCACGTTGTCGAGACCATACCCCTCAAGGTAAGCCCATGATTGTGCGCATGTCGGCCTATTGCGACAAATAGCAAAACCGAAAGCAGATCAAAAAGGTAGGTCAGTTTTTTCATGGAGATTCTTAACTACAAAGCGGGGCGAATATCGAGCCCAGCGGCCAGATATGCCTGATCGATTAACTCCATCGTGGCGGTGGTATCGGCTGCATCAGTGGCAAAGGGTTTATTGAATTCAACTGCATCGGCGAAAGTTTGAAGTTGATAGGTGTACGAAGAGATGGTCCCCAAGTATTCCGTGCGAGTTGTCGAACCAATATTTACGACAACTCGTTCATCCCAGCTCGGTACAACAAATGAGTAAGTCTCGACAGTCCCCCGAGTTCCAACGACGGTGAGCGGCGCGTTAAACCTATCCGTATCAAAATCGCAATCTGCAACGCCGGTCGCTCCATTTGGGTACCTCAGTTGCACCTCTAGAGCCTCATCAACATTTGGCTTATGCAATCTTGCGGTAGCGCTTGTGACTTCAGGCTCAACGCCAAAAAGAGCTTGCGAGATCATCCTTTGGGAGTGGAGTGAGTAGCAACCCATATCCATCAAGCAGCCGCCAGCAAGTTCGAACTGAAGACGAAGGTCATGCAACTCTGGCATGGTGCCATACAGCGCACTCTTCACTGAGACCAATTCGCCGATCTCACCTGATTTAACAATTTCAAGGACTCTCTGCATCACAGGGTGGTAGTAATAGTGGAAGGCCTCCATATAAACCTTGGATTGGCCAGAAACAATCGATTGAAATGCTCGAGCCTCACTCGCATTGCTAGCAGCGGGCTTCTCACTCAAAACATGTTTGCCCGCCTGGAGAGCCTTGATATTCCAAGGGACGTGCGCGTTGTTTGGAAGCGCGTTATAAATGGCGGTAATTTCAGGATCATCGATAATCTCTTGATAAGAGCCATACACATGCTCGATTGCATACTGTTGGGCGAATGCCTCACCACGGGCACGGTCACGCGAGGCTACTCCGAAGAGAACATGCTCTGTTGCTTGCGCGGGGTAGACAATGGCGCGACGCGCGATTCGAGCAGCGCCCAATATTCCAATCTTGAGCGGAGTACGAGCTTGATTAATGGAATTAGTGTCAGGAGCCATCGCGCAACGCCTTCAAGGTTTGTGGGAGATATTTGATATCGCTAAATTGCACATCGCATCCTTCACCGATTGGTGCTTGCGCAACAAAACCGATCTTGTGATTTGAAATGTCGACGCCTAACGTGAAGGCGCGGATCAACTTCCAGATCGCCCCATCACTTGAGGAGTGGAACGCATATAACTGACCGATGCGTGAGATACGAAGCCAGACATGGTTAACCGGAAGTACATAAGAGTTAACGTCATCTGAAGCTAGTTGAGTCACAACCGAAACCACCATGAACTCTTTATCGGGCGAATACTCAAAGCAGAGCTTGGCCCAGAGTTTGGAGTCCGACCAGACGAGGAGAGCACCAGCGTCGTAATCGGAGTCGAAAGCCACCGTGACCTTCGCACTCAACTGAAAATCTGCACTGGTTGGAGTTCCGATCAATGTAAGCGCGTTGAGCGAACTCTTTTCATCTGAGAGGAAATCCCCCGCGGGATTGCGGTAGAGATCGCTCTTGGGAAGCGCCCTAGCGCTCAATGTCTTTCCCGTGGGATCAATCATCCAGGAGCCCTCACGCGAGGCTGTCAGGTTGAACGGGAGAGCCGAGAGTTGATTCATACCCCGATCATACGAAGTCGAACCTCGACGGGAGCCCCTCTTTGGAAATTTCTTCAGAGTGAGGGAATAAAGATGCTTCCAAAACGCCAATTGAGGAAGTATCCTTCTCTTAATTCGCAGAACCTCGTGGTGCATGAGGCTAAATTGCACCTTTCTATCGCTCCGCACAAGCGACTGAAGTTGCTCCACTTGCCACCGTGTAGGTGGAGTGACTTCAGGTGCTTGATCGATTGTGAGAGGCTTCCCAGATGAAGCTAAGCAGCGATGTCACAACGCTGGTCGCTCTCTTTGCGATTGTCAGCCCAATAACCTCGATTCCAGTCTTTCTCACCCTGACATCTGGTGCTTCTACAAAGGCCCGTCGCATCATCGCGATGCAAACCGCCGCGGTATCTGGCGCCACACTCTTGATCGCCTACTTCGTCGGCGATGTCATATTGCGCCTGTTAAGTATTCAAATTGAGGCTTTCAGGGTTGCAGGGGCACTCGTCATCGGAGCCATCGGCTGGAGCATGGTGATGGGACGGAAGAGCACCATCTTCGATGCCCAATCCAGCGGAGCAATGGTGGTCCCACTTGCGATTCCCTTGATGGCCGGTCCTGGTGCAATCGCCACGGTTATTGCCATCGGAAACAGCGATAAGGGATCAGTGCGAATAGCGGATCTGGTCATCATTCTTATCCTTTCGGCGCTCACGGGAATCATTTTGTTGGCCGCAGCTCCGATAGAGAAAAGTTTGGGAGCACAAGGCCTGATGGTGCTCACCAGGATATTTGGTTTGCTCCTTCTCTCTATCGCGGTATCTACGGTGATGTCAGCTTTGACTATTTACATTCACTCGCTTTAAAAAGGTAATTGCGATCATGAGAATTCCAACGAGGAATTCAACAGCTCCGATTGAAAAGATCGGTGCGGTCAATGGATGCGCAGCTATAGGAATAGCCTCGCGCACGAGCGATTCAGTAGCAGTGGAAGCCTGGTGCTTAATGATCGCTCTAGCCACGAGATTTAAAACAATGAGAAAGAGTCCATCGCTCAATAGAGTGATACCAACAACTCTAAGCACACCCTTTCGCGACTTTGCAAAGAATAAGTAGGGAGCAACTGTTAGCAAGGTGAGCAGCAGCAGGATTCCCACCGCAAGTTTAAAATCAGACTTCACCTGAGCTGCATTTGGCCCCTTGGTTTGGGGCTGCAACTTAATTGGCTTGATTTTGTCTAACTCTTTCTTCAACTGCACAAACTGAGGATCGACCGATTCCAAACCAAGTAGAGCCAGCTGCAATAGAGGTTTCACATTTATGCTCTGCTCAACCTTTGAATTGCTCGTGTAATAGGAATATGTGGCATTTGATATCTGATCCAACTGACTATGCAAAATTGGATTGCTCAAGATCTGAGCGACAGCCGCCGAAATCTGTGGGCCTTTGGTGAGCAAGAGTTTCCTCTCATCTCCCTGAGCGGTCTCCAAGGCCTTGCTGACAAAGTACTTTCCAGCATCCACCTTGAAACTTTGACTCGAGAGCAAAGCGCCGGAGACCTTATTGACCGGGTTCCCAGTTCCAATGGATATGTACAAGCTGCCAAAAAGAGAGAAGAGTGTCAGGAAGAGCGCAAAGAAGATTGCGGTCGGGATGGATCCACCTCGCCGGCCTTTCAGCAAGAAACTCATGGTTGAGGGTAGGCGCGATGAATCCTTGTGGACAATAGATTTATCTGACCATTATCGATGAAATTCCACTACGCTTTTATTTATTCTGCGAAGGGAGTTCTCATGTCTGCTTCGGATGATCGAGCCATAGCTGTAGCAGCCTTTAATCGGGCGCAAGATCTCTTTTATTCAACACGAACTCCAGAGCAGGATCATGAGATGTTGCAGGCTGCGCTCACATCACGCCATCACTGGCGTCTGGTAGGTGGCGAGCGACAATTCGCAGTCTCGGACTGGCTCATGAGTCGCATTTACGCAGCCTTCAACGAGCCAAGGCTTGCAGTTGAATTTGCCCTTTCTTCAATCTCGCACAAACAGGATGGCTTTCCGCATTGGTTAAAGGCAAGCCTTAAAGAAGGTGTTGCAAGAGCCTACAAATGTGCCAACAAGATGCACGAGTTTGAGCACTATAAAGAACTGGCTCTCGCCGAACTTGCATTGGAGTCAGATCCGCAAGAGGTGAAGATCATCGCTGAACAGATAGCCGAGTTGTAGCGCACCCTCGGCCTTAAGATCTGTTCATGCCTAGTTCGATCGACACTCCGTATCTTGCATCTCTTAAATCTAAGTCAACCCTAGAAATTGAGATGGTCTGTCTGGGAAATATCTGTCGTTCCCCTATGGCTGCAGCAGTGCTCCACAATAAGTCGAAGGAACTCACGACAAGAACCATTCACGTCTCGAGCAGTGGTACCTCGAACTATCACATTGGCGAGGGTCCGCACCGACTGAGCAAGAAGACGTGGGAGTCAGCGGGTTACTCCTATGAGCACAAAGCTTCTCAGTTCTCCCCACGCTCTTTTGCGGAGAAAGATCTGATCTTGGCGATGGACCTTACTAATCGAGCAATGGTCTTAACCGCAGCCAAATCTGAAACTGATCGTCATAAAGTTTTTCTGTTGCGCCAATTTGATCCATCTCTGAGCGAAATCGATCCCCTATCGGCCGAAGCGCAAACTCTCCAAGTCCCCGATCCTTGGGGTGAGGAGATCGACTCCTATCAAAGTGTCCTGACGATGATTGAATCTGCGGTGGATGGTCTACTTAACAAAGTCAGATAGTTGAATCTTTGTCATACCCCGCAGGATGCCCCAGTTCTGTTGTGCGATTGATTGGTCCGGGTTACCGACGTACTCGCCCATTTGATAAGGAGTTACTTGCCAACTGACTCCCCATTCATCTTTGCACCATCCGCATTGGCCTGGCTCACCCTTTGCTGTTAAAGCTTCCCAAATTCGGTCCGTCTCCTCTTGACCATCGACCTGAAGTGAAAGTGAGATCGCAGAATTAAATTTTTCGCCGCCCGGAGTATTCATCCCAATAAAGCGATGCCCCGCTATCGCGAACTCAGCGGTGAATAGATTTTCGCTGATCAAATTCTCCTCGGCGACCTCCATATCAACCCCAAATGTCGCTTTGTAAAACTTAAGGGCATCCTGCAAACCCTCGTTGTACCAAAGGAATGTTCTGAGGGTTGATTTCTGAGTCATGTCTTTATTCTGCCCTAGTTTGCCCCTCCAGACATTAATCTCCTGTCATGGAATCCGAGCACCTATTTATTCTTCCTCTTACTGAGGCGCACATTCCCTCACTCTTTGAGGCAATAGGGAACGATCCGGAGATTTATCGATGGTTACCATTTTCAGCCCCACAGAATTTGGAAGAATTCTCGAAGGTTTTGGAGGGATTTATCCGAGACTCTGCCGCTGGAATCAGAGTCGCCCACGCGGTGATTCTTAAAGAGGGCGATCGTCCCATCGGTACGACATCTTTTCTAGATCTCAATCCGACGCACAATTCAATCGAGATCGGTTCAACATTCTATTCAAAGGAATTCTGGAGATCCTTTGTGAACACCGAAGCAAAATTCCTAATGCTCTCGGAGGCCTTTGAAGTACGAGGAGTCGAAAGAGTTACTCTTAAAACCGATTCTTTAAATCAACGCTCTCGTAACGCGATCGAGAGAATAGGAGCTAAGTTCGAAGGAATACTGCGCCACCATATGCGTAGACCCGATGGAAGTTGGCGCGATTCTGCTTACTTTTCAATTCTTCGTGAAGAGTGGCCGGATGTTAAGCAATCGTTGTTAGGTAAATTGCAAGAAGCAAAGAATAGATAATGACTCTCTCCTATAGGCAGAAATCTGGTTTTGGCTTTGCCTTTCTGGGGGTATTTCTCTTCTCGGCCTCACTCCCCCTTACTAAATTAGCGCTGCAAAGTTATGACCCGCTCTTCACCGCATTTGCTAGACCGATAATTGCGGCAGTTATCGCGATCCCACTCATGGTTAAGGCGAATGCACTTTCACTGCCGCGCGCACTCTGGAGACCGATGGTCTTCACGACGCTTGGCGCGGTCTTCGGTTGGCCGATATTCATCGCATTAGCGTTACAACGATCTACATCAGCGCACATCGCTGTCATTGCAGCAGTCATGCCGCTCGTCACTGCAATCATTGCGGTCATTAAACATAGGCGGCATCCGGGAAGAAGTTTTTGGATCGCATCACTCCTAGGTACTTGTTTGCTCATCATCTTTGCTCTCAGCAGAGGTGGCGCAAAGGGCGAGAATGGCGTCGCCGATATTTTGACGATAATCGCAGTCTTTGCCTCCGCCTATTGCTATGTGGAAGGGGCAGGTCTCACTGCCTATATGCCAGGATGGCAAGTGATCTCATGGATCGTCATTCTTGGAACACCGCTAAGTCTGCTTGGTGCGATGGCTGTCTATACGCACACTCATCAGCATTACAGCTTTCACTGGAACGCTTTCCTATCACTACTAGGAATTGGGATCTCCTCCATGTACCTAGGTTTTTTCGCTTGGTACCGCGGACTGCGGGATCTCGGTGTGGCTCATGGCTCCCAAGTCCAACAGTTACAGGCGATCTTGACCCTGGGCTGGTCCGCCCTATTCCTGCACGAACATATAACTCTCTCCACCGTCCTTGCTGCGCTGGGCATCGTCCTGTGCGTGCTCTGGGCAATCACAACCGCAAATGCTGATTGAGTGCTGCCCCTAGCCGTACTAATCAGTAGCCCCTGAACCACACCTTAGATTTTGAATGTGAATAGACGCGAAGATTTAGATTTGCCCATCATCATTCAAGGTGGCATGGGCATTGGTGTTTCATCGGTGCAGATGGCCAATGCGGTAGCTAATTGTGGGCAACTTGGAGTTGTTTCTGGCACTGCGGTGGATTCTGCATTCGCCAGACGCTTGCAAGATGGTGACAAAGATGGAGAGATTCGTTGGGCTCTCTCGAAATTTCCGGATCAAGATGTCGTAACAGAAATCTTAGATCGCTTCTTTATAGAGGGTGGCAAGAAGAGCGATGCAAGTTATTTGGATGTACCCAAGTTAAGTATCACTCCAACTCCTTTTGCCTCGAAAATGTTGATCGCGGCAAATTTTGTAGAAGTGACTCTGGCAAAGCGAAACACCGAAGGTCTTATCGGAATTAACTTTCTAGAGAAGATTCAGTTAGCAACTCCAGCTTCAGTCTTTGGAGCAATACTCGCGGACGTTGATTACATCCTTATGGGGGCCGGAATACCGGCAGATATTCCGCAACTCATCACTGACCTTCTTCAAGGCAAGGCGGTTAATTTCAAGATTAAAGTCGAAGGAGCCGATACTCCGCACTTGCTTCACTTTGATCCCACGATCATCAAGCAGGTGGAGTTCGCTGACCTCCACCGTCCCAAGTTTCTCGCCATCGTTTCTTCGCACATTCTCGCTAACTACTTGGCACGTGACGAGGCAACCCGTCCAGATGGATTTGTGATTGAGGGTCCCACTGCAGGTGGACACAACGCTCCCCCTCGCAGCAAAGACCACATTGCAGATGATGGACAAGTTACCTTCAGTGATAAAGATTTAGCCGACTTTGAAAGGGTGAAAGCAGTAGGCCTTCCCTTCTGGCTCGCAGGTGGATATGGAACCCCAGCCAAAGTTAAAGAGGCGATCGATCTAGGTGCTGAGGGAGTACAAGTAGGTTCACTCTTCGCTCTCTCTCGCGAATCGGGAATTACTGATGACTTGCGCGATGAGGTGCTTAAAGGAATCACCAACGGAAATCTGGATGTACGGACCGAACCAAAGACCTCTGCTACTGGATTCCCATTTAAAGTAGTGGAAATCAAAGGAACAGCAACCGATCCCGAGGTTTACGAGGCACGTAGTCGCAAATGCGACTTGGGCTACCTACGATCACCATTCTTGAGACCCGACGGTGGCATCGGCTATCGCTGCAGTGCAGAGCCAATCAAAACATTCAAGTTCAAAGGTGGCGCTGAGGGTGAGGCAGAGAACGTAAAGTGCTTATGCAACGCTCTGATGTCCAACATTGGATTGGGACAAGTCCGCTGGGGCACCTATCACGAGCCAGCACTTTTGACTTTGGGCTCTGATCTTTCGGGGGCTGAAGAATTGAGTGCTCTTTATAGCGGTTGTTGGACCTCGGCACAGGTCGTTGAATACCTGGTCTCTGCGCTTTAAATTTAACGCGGATGCGAGAGAAGCAGACCAATAGCCAATAAGACAATTCCCGCCGCCGAGATACCGGTGAGGGTTCGGCGAACCTTTGGCCTTGCCAAGAAGACTGAAGACTTATCGACGGCCAGAATTAAAAATGTGTACCAACTAAATGAGACTGTTGACTGGACGCATGCCAAGAGAAATATCCCAAGGCCTAACGAGAATTTATGTGGAACGAATTGCGGAATAAAGGCCACCGCGAAGACCGCGGCCTTCACATTTGTTAAATTTGTAAATAGTCCAAGTCGGTAGGCCGCCGCATCATTAGTCTTTGCAATACCTCCCACATCAAACTTTCCGAACTCATTCTTCAGTTGAATAAGGGTCTGAATCGCGAGACCTAGAAGAAAAGCGACCCCCGCATATTTCAAGATATTGAATGCAGTATGAGACCTAGCAAAGATTGCAGAGAGCCCAACCGCAGACATCGCTCCCCAGATGATCAGACCAGAGGAATTACCAGCTACGGATAGGAACGCGGCGCGACGTCCTCCTAGCAGACTCTGGCGCAAAACCATTGCAACACCTTGACCGGGAACAATTGCTAGAAGGAGAGCAGTGAGGGCAAAGGCAGGAATAATCCTTAAAAGTTGTAGACCCGCGCTCACTTGCCAAAGGTACCCGCTTATTGAGTGGCGCCGAGTAATATTTAGAGGTGATCGAGATCCGTGAACTTCATTCTTTGCAGGAGCAGTTTCACGCACGGATGATCTTCGATACGGTCTGGCCATCATCCAACGAAACGCAGATTACCTCGAACCTACTTCAGGCGATGGTGCATACCGGCAGTTATCTCGTTGGAGTATTCGATGGCGCCAAAGTAGTTGGTGCCTCGTTTGCCTTTCCCTCGATTGAACCTGACATTCATCTGCATTCACACATGACGGCCTTTATTGAGTCTCACCGCGATCGCGGCCTTGGCACTTTGGTTAAGAATCATCAATGGAATTGGGCGAAAGAGCATGGCTATAGCTCCATTACATGGACCTTCGACCCACTTGTTCGTCGTAACGCTCGACTCAACATTCTTAAACTTGGTGCAGACCTAGTCTCGTATCACGAAAACTTCTACGGCAATATGGCAGATGAATTAAATAATGGTGACGAATCTGATCGAATGATGGTGCGATGGGATTTAACTCCCGAGAACCCCATCCCACGCGCCGAGATCACCGAACCTCCATACGATGCGGAGTTGATCGCACTTCCGGCAGATATTGTGGAAATTCGTCGCACTGATCCAGAACTAAATAACCAATGGAGATCGCAAGTTCGTGTGGCTTTTCAAGAGGCGTTTAAGAATGGAAAGAAAGTTGTTGGTTTCACCGCACATAATGAATACGTATTGGAGTGAGCATGAAGGTTAAAGAGCTTGAGCTGCGGACTATCCACCTCCCGCTTGTCCGCCCCTTTAGAACTTCTTTTGGTACCCAAAACGCTCGTGAGGTAATCATTCTCAAGTTAACCACCGAGGATGGAACGATCGGCTGGTCAGAGTGCGTTGCTCTCTCTGAACCTCTCTACTCACCTGAGTATGTAGCAGGTTCACTAGATCTCATGCGTAGATTTTTGATCCCCGCCTTGAAGGCGGCAGGCGATATCACAGCCCAGGATGTGGCACCTATCCTCGCTCCCTTCTTGGGCTCACCGATGGCAAAGGCGACGCTCGAAACAGCTCTTCTTGACGCACAACTTAAAATTGAATCCACCTCTTTGGCCGCATTCCTTGGAGCTAACAAATCCAAGATTCCCTGCGGAGTCTCGGTTGGAATTGCTCCAACAATTCCACAATTGATTGATGAGGTGAGCGGATATATTGCAGATGGTTACAAGCGCATCAAATTAAAGATTGAGCCAGGTTGGGATTTAGAGCCGGTTGGTGAAGTGCGGCGAAATTGGCCCGAGATTCCTTTACAAGTCGATGCAAACCAGGCCTACTCCCGCAGCGACGGTGAACTACTTGCCAAACTTGATCAGTTCGATCTACTACTTATAGAACAACCTCTTGATGAACATGACATCCTCGGTCACGCGCAGTTGGCACAGCAGGTTCAAACGCCAATCTGCCTTGATGAATCCATCACCTCACTGCGATCGGCCGAAGATGCCCTCGTACTTAAAGCTACGACCGTAATTAACATCAAGCCTGGACGTGTTGGTGGGTACCTCGAGGCGGTAAAGATTCATGACCTTTGTTTGAACGAAGGCATCCCCGTCTGGTGTGGAGGAATGCTAGAGACCGGCATTGGTCGCGCCGCCAACGTTGCTCTGGCTGCGCTACCTGGATTTACCTTGCCAGGTGATACTTCAGCATCCAGCCGTTTCTATCATCACGATATCACCGAACCATTTGTGATGGAGGACGGCTACTTACATGTACCACAAGGCGTAGGTATCGGAGTTACCCCCGATCTGGACTTTCTAGAATCAATTACATCTCATAAAGAGACAATTAATTTCTAGCTCCACTGCTCCACGTGTGCTAACGAATTAGCAAAGATTAGTGGTGCATCGAAATCCAAGGTGGCGACGTGATAGCTATTAGTGAGTTCGATCCGTTGTCCAGAGATGCTGTCGATCTCAGACATGATGATGTTTGAATTAGAGATCGGCAGAACGTGATCATCAACGCTGTGGAAGAGCAAGGTGGGTGCCTTCACCTTATGTAAGTTTGCCCGAGTTTCCTTCAACATTTTGTTGAGTTGAACTACGCCTTTTGTGGGTAGAACGTCATATCCCCATTCAGTGACATTAGGCTTCTTGATGTCATCTCCCACCGATGATCGTCCTGGTTGTAAAAGAGCTAGGAGTGGGGCGAATTTAATGAGAGCGCCTGGAATATGGATCATGGGATTAACCAGGCAGATGCCCGCCAATTCATTATTCTCCGCAATATTCAGAGTCGTGCCACCACCCATTGAAAGCCCAAAGACAAAGACCTTCTTACAGATGCCCTTGAGTTTATCGACTTCAACTTGCACTCGGGCGGGCCACTCTTGCCACTTCACCTTGTTGAGATCTTGCCATTGCGTTGCATGACCTGGCAGGCGTGGAACGCTTACGGTGTAACCGCGCTCCTCAAAATATGCTGCCCATGGCCGCATAGAGGCTGGTGATCCCGTGAATCCATGAACGAAGATGATTCCGATATCTGCGTGGTCGCTTCCAAGCGCGTAATAATCCTCTAACCAACCTGCAGGTGCATTGCTTGTAGCCATACCTCAATCTAAGTCATGGCCTCGGGTATCGTCCACCCTGATGTTCACCGCCCTTTTCTATCTCAAAGTCATCATAGCTCCCGTGATAGTTCTATCGGTGAGCTACTTGCAACGTAGATTCGGTGATCGATTCGGTGGCTGGTTAATTGGTCTTCCCATAACAACAGGACCCTTTTTATTTATCATCGGATTACAGGAGGGCGTGACCTTTGCCGGGAGAACGGCGCATGGAGTACTCCTTGGACAGATGGCGCTCATCGTCTTTTGTTGGGCCTATGCATATGCTGCCCTACGTAATTCTTGGTTGATCGCGATTCTGATCGGGACTCTTGCTTGTTTGGCCACTGGACTTTTCGTAACCTCATTCAAGTTTTCAATATGGGTTACTCCACCAGCGCTGATTCTTTTATGGCTTGTGGCGATGCGTATGTGGCCCAAGAGCGTCACATTCACTCAGAAAATTTCACCTCCTCGCTGGGAGATACCAGTGCGCATTCTGGTCACGCTCACCTTGTTGATCACCCTCAGCGCCCTAGCTCCACATGTCGGGGCCAAGGTGGCTGGAGCGCTCTCCACATACCCGGTCATCGCATCGGTCTTGGGGGCCTTTAACCAGAGACGTTTTGGAGCAGCTGCGACCGTCTCAACCTTGCGCGGTCTGATGCAGACTCTCCCAATAACGATGGGAATTATTTTCTTTTTAAGTTTGGTGCTGCGCTAATAAATGTCGGCTACTTCGCGTAGCCTTTAATTCTTATGGAATCTCTCCCGCTCCACCAAACGACCTTTGTCGTTGTGGATCTTGAGACAACGGGTGGAAGTCCACATGCCGGAGCCGTTATTACAGAGATAGGTGCAGTAAAAGTTCGTGGTGGTGAGGTAATTGGAGAGTTCAAAACCTTCGTAAATCCGCTCGCCCCTATTCCTGTCTTCATCACCGAACTAACTGGAATCGATAATGAGATGGTTCGCCTTGCTCCCATCATCGATGAGGTCTTTCCAACTTTTCTAGAGTTCTGTGGCTCCCCCGCCGAGACAGTTTTAGTTGCGCATAACGCGCCATTTGATATCGGCTTTCTTCAAGCTGCCTCCAGGGAACTCGAGTATCCGTGGCCCAAGTACAAAGTGGTCGATACGGTCCGGTTGGCACGCTCCGTCTTAACTCGTGACGAGGTTCTCGATTGCAAACTGGGAACCTTGGCGGTCTTCTTTAATACCCAAGTGACTCCGACTCACAGAGCTCTCGATGATGCTCAGACCACAGTAGAGGTGTTGCATGCGCTCTTTGAAAGATTGGCCGGTTTTGGAGTAACCACCTTCGGCGAGCTCGAGAGATTTTCTCGTAAACGAATTAAACGTGAACCTAGGCTGATTTAAATTGTTGGGTGAAAAGAGCCCATCTCTTTAACACCTCTTTCGCCTCTCCAGAGTCGACCGCTTTAGCGGCTGCGGCATACCCATCAGCGATCTGCTCCGTTATAGGTCGTCCAAAATCTGCGTTATATGCGGCTAGGGCCACGGCGGCATTGAGCAGAACCGCATCCCGAGCAGGACTCAGCTCTCCCTCAAAAATCCTCAAGGTGACCGCGGCATTGAATTCAGCATCGCCCCCAGCAAGCGCCTCGATGGGCGCCAACTCGATCCCAAGGTTACGGGGGTCAAAACCCTCCACCTTCGAAGAGCCTCCCGCTATCTGCATGATCTGAGTGGTCGTAGAAAGGGTGACCTCATCGATCCCATCATCGCCCCGGAAGAGAAATCCCTCTGCCCCACGCTTTTGAAGGACATCCGCCATGATCGGCATGACCCGAGCCTTGCTGACTCCAATAGCCACCGCCTTTGGTTTCGCTGGGTTAGCCAGGGGTCCCAAGATGTTAAATACCGAGGCTTGGCCTAACTCGCGTCGGGCTGGGGCGGCAAATCTCATCGCCGGGTGAAATTTGGGGGCAAAACAGAAACCAATTCCAACCTCATCAAATGTGGCGGCAACTTGTGACCCATCCAGGTCGATATTGACTCCAAGGGCCTCCAAAAGATCTGCCGCGCCTGACTTTGAGGAGGCCGCCCTGGCTCCATGCTTAATAACCTTCGCCCCAGCGGCTCGAGCAATAATCGCTGCGGTTGTGGAGATATTGATGGTGTTTGCCCCATCTCCGCCGGTTCCGACTGGATCGACCGCCCTTTCCAGGACAGTTATAGGCGCACAGTGCTGGTACATGACCGAGACGAAGGCCTCGACCTCTTGGGCGGTCTCCCCCTTTGCCTGCACCCCGAGCAGGAAGGACTTGATCGTCTCTTTATCTGCCAAATCGCCCAGGATCTGACCCATGGCCCAGCTGGCCTCATCCGCCATTAAATCTTCATGGTCGGCCAAATGAGCAATGATCTGATCCCAAGAAATTTCGCTATTTTTCATGCTCGGAATCCTATCTTTTGCGTGACAAGACTCACCCACGATTGCCGCGCCCACGACCGCCCCCATTACTTAAAAATGGGAGAAATCGGGAATAATGCGGGCGTGACCACACTAGAAGCCCCGGCCAAGAACAACCGCCCCAATCTGGTGGCAGTCGGCACCATCGTCTGGCTCTCCTCAGAGCTGATGTTCTTCGCAGCACTTTTCGCAATGTACTTCACCACCCGAGCGGTTCAAGGCCCAAAGATCTGGCTTGAATCAACAGGAATGTTGAATGTGAAATTTGCCGCGATCAACACCACGGTACTCGTTCTGTCATCTGTAACCTGCCAGTTCGGTGTCTTCGCCGCAGAGCGTTTTCAAAATAAGCGCACAGGTTCAATCTTCAAAGTTTCCAAGTGGGGCATGCGTGAGTGGTTTGCACTCACCTTCTTAATGGGCGCCTTCTTCGTAGGCGGACAGATTTATGAGTACGCCAACCTAGTTCGCGATGGTCTCTCACTTTCATCGCGCGCTTATGGATCAGTCTTTTACATCACCACTGGTTTCCACGGACTTCACGTAACAGGTGGTCTCATTGCATTTTTGATCGTTTTGATTCGCGTTGCTAAGGCGCGCAAATTCGGTCACTCCCAAGCAACAACGGCGATCGTGGTCTCGTACTACTGGCACTTCGTGGACATTGTTTGGATCGCCCTCTTCTCAACGATCTACCTGATCAAATAGGAGCTACACGTGAAACGCCTCTCTAGCTTCCGACGTCATCGCATCGCAGGACCAATTCTGGTTGTTGCAGCGCTCTTCACTATCGGTTCTGCATTTGCCGTAGCTTCTGCACTACCGAGCGCGCAGACCACTGTTGCTTCTGGAACTTCTACCCTTGTATCGCAAGGAAAAGAGATCTTCCTTCGCGGTTGTTCTTCCTGCCATGGCCTTCATGCAGAAGGACAATCGATCGCCCCATCACTTATTGGTGTTGGATCTGCAGCGGTTGACTTCCAAGTGGGTACAGGTCGCATGCCAATGGCAGATATGAGCCAACAGGCAATGCAGAAGAAGCCGGTCTATAACGCTGAAGAGACAGCGGCTCTAGCTGCTTACATCGCATCTCTCGCTCCTGGACCTGCTGCTGTAACCAATGAATCTCTTACTTATGAGCGCGATGGAAATAGCGCACTTGGTGGACAGCTCTTCAGAACCAACTGCGCAATGTGTCACAACTTTGCTGGTCAAGGTGGAGCGCTCACCAACGGAAAGTACGCACCTTCGCTCATGGGCGTTGAACCAAAGTACATCTACGAAGCAATGGTGACCGGACCACAATCAATGCCGAAGTTCACCGATGCAACTATTACTCCTCAAGAGAAGCTCTCCATTATCAAGTGGTTACAAGCTGCAGATCATGAGAAAAATCTAGGTGGCGCATCACTCGGACGTGTAGGCCCTGTTACCGAAGGACTCTTAGGTTGGGTTCTTGGTCTCGGTCTCCTAATAGGCGCAGCTGTATGGCTCGCAATGAAGGCGAAATAACATGAGCAATCAAGTAGAACGCTTCCAAGATCCTGGTCTTCCAGAGCATGTGCATCGCAATGCCGATGTAGATCCAAAGGCAGCTAAGCGCGCTGAACAGCAAGTAGCAATTCTCTTCTTGCTATCTGCCGTTGGTACAGTGCTTACTATTGTCTCCTACATCAAAGTTCCCAAAGACAAGTTTTTCTATCTCCCAATCATGGGAAGTACCAATGCGCAGCAGTTGCTACTCGGACTTGGTTTAACCGCATCGACACTCTTTATCGGACTTGGCGCCATCCAATGGGCCAAGAAGTTGATGCCTGATCAAGAGGTCATCGCAGAACGCCATGAATTTCGTTCCGAAGAAGAAGATCGAGAAGATTTTGTCGCAACAATTAAAGAACGTGCTGGAGCTGCTGGACTTGGCCGTCGTAGTTTGATCAAGCGCTCGCTTGGACTCGCTCTAGGCCTAGTAGGTCTTTCGCCACTTCTTCTTTTGCGTGATGCCGGTCCACTTCCTGGAAAGTACTTCGATACTACCGACTGGGCCGCTGGCACTCGCTTGCTCCTTGATCCCGCTGGAACGCCAATCAAGCCATCTGATCTCGAAGTTGGAGCGGTTGCGCAAGTTCTTCCAGAACTTCCTGCAAGCACCGAGCGCACCCTTGAGAACACTGGAAAAGACGCAGTCCTTCTTATTCGATTGCGTCCAGAGGATTTCAATCTCGATGCAGAGCGTCTCTCATGGACTCACGAAGGCATCATTGCCTTCTCCAAGATCTGTACTCACATGGGTTGCGCTGTAGCGCTCTACGAGCAACAGACTCACCATCTGCTCTGCCCATGCCACCAATCAACATTCGACGTGACACGCGCAGCCAAAGTTATCTTTGGACCCGCTGCTCGCCCACTTCCACAGTTGGCAATCACCGTTAATGCCGATGGATATCTGGTTGCAAAGCAACCATTCACTGTTCCAGTTGGTCCAAGCTTCTGGGAGCGGAACTCATCTAATGGATAACTCACTACTAACTAGCATGGGTGATAAATAATGAAGAAGAGTGAAAAGGTCGCTGGAGCAACAGCGAACTACGTTGACGAGCGTACCGGCGCAGCTAAGTGGCTGAAGAAGAACCTCACCAAAGTCTTCCCCGATCACTGGTCCTTCATGCTCGGCGAGATCTGCCTCTACTCCTTCATCATTTTGTTGTTGACTGGAACATTCCTTACATTCTGGTTTGATCCATCACAACGCGAAGTTGTTTACAACGGTTCATACCTACCACTTTCTGGCGTTCACATGTCAGCGGCGTATGACTCCACCCTTCATCTCTCCTTTGATGTTCGCGGCGGACTTTTGATGCGCCAGATCCATCACTGGGCTGCGCTCATCTTTATGTCAGCGATCGTCGCTCACCTATTCCGCGTCTTCTTTACCGGTGCTTTCCGTAAGCCTCGCGAGTTCAACTGGTTGATCGGTGTAGGACTTCTAACATTCGGAATCGTTGAAGGTTTCTTGGGTTACTCACTTCCTGATGATCTTCTCTCTGGAACTGGTATCCGTATCGCCGAAGCGATCTTGCAAGCGATCCCAGTGGTCGGTTCCTACTTGGCATTCTTCGCCTTTGGCGGACCATTCCCTGGAACTGCTTTTATCCCGCGCATCTTTATTGTCCACGTCCTGCTTCTACCAGGACTCTTCTTGGCACTGATCACCATCCACTTGATGTTGGTCTGGTATCAGAAGCACACTCAGTACCCCGGTCCAGGTCGCACCGAGAAGAACGTGGTCGGATACCCACTTATGCCTGTTTACATGGCTAAGGCTGGCGGATTCTTCTTCGTGGTCTTTGGCGTAACCGCATTCCTCGGAGCAGTCGCCTCCATCAACCCAATCTGGCTCTATGGTCCTTACACACCCGGTCAGATTTCAGCGGGTTCACAACCTGACTGGTACATGGGTTGGCTCGATGGACTCGTCCGCGCTGCCCCACCACTTGAAACTCACGCCTTTGGACACACCATCTCCTGGAATATCTTGATTCCTGGTCTGATCATCCCTGGAATTCTCTTTACAGGTATGGCCTTGTATCCATTTATTGAATCATGGATCACCGGAGATAAGCGCGAGCATCATCTGCTCGATCGCCCACGCAATGCTCCTAACCGCACTGCACTGGGTGTCACAGCAATTACCTTCATCTTGATCACATTGGCTAACGGTGGAAATGACATCATCGCCACCCACTTCCATCTCACCATCAATGGAATCATGTGGTTCACCCGCATCGCACTCTTCACCGTTCCTCCAATCGCATTTGTGATCACAAAGCGCATCTGTCTCTCATTGCAGCGTGCAGATCGCGATCTCGTATTGCATGGACGCGAAACTGGTCGACTTGTAATGATGCCAAATGGCGAGATGCTTGAAGTTCATGAGCCTCTCTCCGATGCGAAGAAGTGGACTTTGACGCAGCATCAGAACCCTGAGGCTCTACCTGCTCCGCTTCCAGCCTCAGCTACCGTGGGCCTTAAGGGCAAGATTCGTGCGCGACTCAATCGCGCTAATGCGGTTCAGATTCCTGCTCCTACCCTCAGTGATCTCAAGGAACTTGGAGATGGTCACCACTAATCGCGAATGAAAATTCGTCCGGCAGTACCCTCAGAAGCGGCTCTCATTCGAGAGTTGATCTACGAGTTAGCAGTATTTGAGAAGGCCCCAGAGAGCGCTCAGGCAACAGTTGAGCAGATATCCGGGGCCTTCTTTGCTGAGCACCCAGCGGTCTTCTGTGACCTTATTGAAGATGAGCATCAAACGGTTGTAGGACTGGCAATCTGGTTCCTCAACTACTCGACCTGGACTGGAACCCACGGCATCTACTTAGAAGATCTCTATATCCGCCCAGAAGCCCGGGGTAAGGGCTATGGCAAGGCTGTTCTCGCACATCTAGCCTCCATATGCTTGGAGCGTGGCTACCACCGACTTCAATGGTGGGTCCTAGATTGGAATGAGAAGGCGATCGACTTCTACAAGGGGCTAGGCGCCACCCTCATGGATGAGTGGACCGTGATGCGGGTGGATGGAGAGGCGCTTACCGCGCTCTCAGCATTTAACCAGTAAACCCCCAGTACTACCTGAGTCCTAACGCAGACTCCCCCAAGGTTTACTGGGCAATCTCTACCCATAAGCCGAATTGCTCGGCTAGGGAGAGGTCAGTGCAATGTCAGATTTCATCGTAGTTACATTCTTAGGAATGGTTGCCGTTGCACCAATGGCATACCTCGGTGTCATGGCTGCAGCCGTACAGCGCAGCGACAATAAGAAGCTAGCGGTTAGTGGTGTGAAGTAAGCCCAGGCTTCTCGTACTCGGTTGTGAAACCGATGATGCTTACAACCAAAGACCCCACTGCAATGACAGTTAGCCACCAGCCGATAACAAGACCTAAGCCCATGGCACATGCAGAAAGTGCGAGTGGAAGAGGCCACCAAGAGTGAGGCGAGAAGAAACCGAGTTCGCCAGCTAGATCTGCAATCTCACCTTCGACATTGTCAGAAGGTTGCAGACCCATCCGCTTGTCATTGGTCCAAAGATAGAAGCCGATCGTGATTGCAAGACCACCGCTGAGAGCAATAGCGGTAATACCTAGAGGCTCTCCGCCCAATTGCCAGTAAACAACGGCAACAACCGCGTAGAAGACAGCCAAGAAGTAAAAAAGTTTATATCCAGCCTTCATTGTTAGTGACCGCCATCCGTGTGTGCCATATGCGGATAATGTAAATCAAATGCCGGACGCTCCGAGCGGATACGTGGGATCGATGTGAAGTTGTGGCGTGGTGGTGGGCAAGAAGTAGCCCATTCCAACGAAGCTCCATAACCCCAAGGATCATCAACGGTCACCTTAGGAGATTTGCGGCTAATCCAGACGTTGACCATAAATGGCAGCATCGAAAGAGCCAGCAAGAACGAACCGATTGTTGAGATCGTGTTCAAGGTTGTGAATCCATCTGTTGCTAGGTAGTCGGCATAGCGACGAGGCATTCCCTTAATACCTAACCAGTGTTGCACCAAGAAGGTTAAGTGGAAACCAAAGAAGAGAGTCCAGAAGTGGATCTTTCCAAGGCGCTCATTAAGCATATGACCTGTCATCTTTGGCCACCAGAAGTAGAAGCCGCCGAACATCGCAAAGACCACGGTTCCAAAGAGAACGTAATGGAAGTGCGCAACGACAAAGTATGAAGCAGATACTGCGAAGTCCATTGGTGGGCTTGCCAAGATAATTCCGGTTAAGCCACCGAAGAGGAATGTCACCAAGAAGCCCATGATGAAGAGCATTGGCGTCTCGAAGGTGAGCGATCCACCCCACATAGTTCCAATCCAGTTGAAGAATTTAACTCCAGTCGGAACACCGATTAAGAAAGTCATAAAGGAGAAGAACGGTAAGAGAACTTGACCAGTTGCATACAAGTGGTGAGCCCATACTGAAACAGAGAGGGCAGCGATACCGATTGTTGCTGCGATGAGACCCTTGTAACCAAAGATTGGCTTACGGCTAAAGACCGGAAGAATTTCAGATGCGATTCCGAAGAATGGAAGAGCTAGAACGTAAACCTCTGGGTGTCCAAAGAACCAGAAGAGATGTTGCCATAACATCGCTCCACCATTTGCAGAGTCAAAAATATGCGAGCCAAAAAGTCGATCGCTCTCAAGCCCCAAGAAAGCTGCTGCTAGCGGTGGGAATGCAAGGAGAACCAAGATCGAGGTAAGAAGCACGTTCCATGTAAAGATCGACATGCGGAACATCGTCATTCCTGGAGCACGCATGGTGAAGATAGTTGTAATGAAGTTAACGCCACCCATGATGGTTCCAAGACCAGTAATCGCAAGACCAATTACCCATAGGTCTCCACCGATTCCAGGTGAGTACTGTGAGTTAGCCAGAGGCGCGTAAGCGGTCCAACCAAATGAGGCCGCTCCCCCGGGGCTCAAGAATCCACCGAATGCCATCAATCCACCGAAGAGGTAGAGCCAGTACGAGAGCATGTTCAAGCGTGGGAAAGCCACGTCGGCTGCGCCAATTTGCAGAGGCATGATCACGTTGGCAAAGCCCACAAAGAGTGGAGTTGCAAACATCAGCAACATGACAGTTCCGTGCATGGTGAAGATTTGGTTGTACTGCTCGGTGCTCAAGAATTGCAAACCAGGACGTGCCAACTCTGCGCGCAGAATGAGTGCCAAGATTCCAGCAATTATGAACCAACCGAAGGCAGTGATCAGGTACATGTAACCGATCGTCTTATGATCAGTTGAGGTAATCCACTTTACGAAGAGGCGACCCTTTGACTTCGCTTTTGGCTCAATTGCCCCATAGGAAGTTGCAGGTGCGGTTGGTTCTGCAAAGGTTGTCATCGTTATGCCACCTTAAGGGAGTTGATGTAAGCGGTGTACTGAGCTGGGGTAACAACTTTCACGGTGAAGAGCATCTGCGAGTGATCTCGTCCGCAGAGGATGTTGCAACGTCCTGGGAACGTTCCCAACTTCTCAGCAGCAAACTCCAGATGATTAATAACATGCGGCAGAGCTTCGATTTGAATCATGTACGCCGGGATCCAGAATCCATGATCAACATCGCTAGAGGTTATAGTGAAAAGGACTTTCTCGCCCAGTGGAAGTACCAAGGTTGGTCGTTGTGCTGGAGTACCGGTCACAGTTGGAGCGGATGGCGCATCGTTATAAGTGAACTGCCATGACCACTGCTGCGCGTTGACGTGAATATTGTGCGGTGCAGTTGCAGGTGTATCGATCTTGGTGATTCGAGACTCATCACGTGCGGTATATCCGAAGAGCACGGCAACGATCAGGAATGGAATCAGGGTGTAAGCGACTTCAACAGGAATGTTGTAGCGGGTCTGCTTAGGAAATTCCTCGTTCTTCTTGCGGTGGAAAACGATCGGCCAGAAAATAAGGATCAAAGTCGTGACGCCGACTACTCCAGCAGCAACCCAGGCCCAGTACCAGAGCGAGCCAGTGGTCTCGTTAATGCTCGAAGCTCCCTTGGGGAAACCAAGACCAGAGATGTTCTTGTTTGAGCAGGAGGTGAGCAGCAAGGTGCTGGTCGAAAGGGCTAAAAGTCCGAGAATTCGGCGGTTACGACGCATGGGAGAAGGATAACCATCTCGCTCGCTAAGCGTGTCCATAGCGGGTAGCGTTCTTAGGGTGGGTTCAGTCACAACCAATTTCCAGAGCGAATCGCCGCTCCACCCCGCTGCCCGGGCCTTTTTAGATGATGCCTTTGACCGAGGTTGGGCAGATCCAGCAAAACCCCACCAGAGCTCCCGCCAGACCGCCATATTGCTCAATGAGTCAAAGGAGATCTTCGCCAAGCATTTAGGAATCCGGAGTGATCAGGTGGAATTTCTGGCCGATCCCGCCCTCGGATTTCACCTCGGCATCTCTGGACTCGCCCAACCTGGAACTCAGCTCTACTACTCAGCCGTCGATCGATCTGAAGTCTTTGCAGTTGCCGAAGGGATGGATTCCACGAAACTCCCTGTCGGCCTTAATGGGCTAACCACCTTTCCAGAAGCGACCGAGAAGGATGTGCTGGCTTGGCAGGCAGCAAATGGGGAAACCGGGATCATCTCTCTCCAGCCGAGCACTTTTAAAGGTCGAATCTTTGTAGATGCCACCGCATCCGGAACTCGCCTGCGGATGCCTGATCGCTGGCATGCCGGACTCTGGAACTCCCAATCGTGGCAAGGACCAAGCGGGTTGGGGATCTTCGCGCTCTCCGAAAGGTCCGCTTGGAAGAACCCGCTCCCCCATATTGATCACAATATCTCCAGCTCAAATTTTTCGATCCCATTGGCCATTGCAAGTGCCCTCGCGCTTGAAGGTTATGTGGGTGACTACAAGGCAGAGAAGAAGCGAATTGAGGGAATGAATTCCCGGATTCGAGAATTTCTGCACTCCGAGATTCATGATGTTGATGTGGCGGGAGATGTGGCGTATGGATTACCCCACCTACTCTCCTTCTCGATTCTTTACATTGATGCCCAGATTCTGATCAACAAATTAGATGAGCGGGGATTTGCAGTTGATTCAGGCTCCGCCTGCAACTCTGCAAATATGGAGCCGAGCCATGTTTTGGCAGCCATGGGAATTCTCACGCACGGGAATGTGCGACTTACCTTGCACCCGACGGTTAAAGATGAAGAGCTAAAAGAATTTCTGCAGGTACTCAAAGAGATAGTTGCGGAGTTAAGGCAGTAATGGAACTCAATTGTTTGGGTATGCGTTGCCCGTTGCCAATTATTAAATTGGCGCAGCAACTGAAGAACACCGAGGAAGTAACTCTCTTAAGTGATGATCCTGCAACGCTTCCAGATTTAACGGCGTGGGCCAGGATGACTGGAAATACATTCACCACATTGGGTGAACACAGATACTTGGTGAAGAAGCTATAAACCTATCCGGGGGTTGATATGAGCCGCTACATCTGCGGCAGCCTCAGCTCCATAGGCAATTTCGAAGCGCTCCATAAACTGATCGCGATCAAATAAATACTCTTGCGTTCCCTTGGTCTCCAGACAGAAAGTTGCAATCATCGAACCCAATTGAGCGCAACGTTCATGGTTGAGTCCCCATGAGAGTCCGGCTAAGAATCCAGACCTAAACGAATCACCAACACCGGTTGGATCAACTTTCGCCTTCTCCGCAGGAGTTCCAACAGTGATTGTTGGCTTGCCATGTTCCTCAATGCGAGCACCTTTTGATCCTAAGGTGACAACTCGCACCTGCACCTGATCAAAGAGCTCTGCATCAGACCAACCGGTCTTCTGCAACATCAGTGCCAACTCATACTCATTGAGAAAGAGGTACTTGGCTCCAGCGACCAACTGCTTAAGTGAGTCGCCATCCATGCGCGCGAGTTGCTGTGATGGATCTGCCGCTAATGGAATACCTAATCTCCGAGCTGCATGAGAATGCCTGATCATCGCATCAGGATCATCTGGACCAATCAAAAAGAGATCGATTCCACCTTCGCGTTCTGCAATAACTTCGATATCAAGTTCGCGAGCCTCTGACATGGCTCCGGGGAAGAATGAAGCGATCTGGTTCAACTCTTCATCCGTGGTGACGATAAAGGTGGCGGTGTAGAGATCTTTCGAGATGCGGACGTGCTCGGTATTTACTCCGTGCTTAACTAGCCAATCGTTGTAATCGGCCCAATCTTTACCTACAGCAGCAACCAACAAGGGATTTAAGCCGAGCGCTCCCATGCCGAAGGCAATATTTGCGGCGCAACCGCCACGATGAATATCGAGGTTATCTACGAGGAACGAGAGAGATACCTTGGCAAGTGAACCTTCAACTAAAGAGTCGGTGAACTTGCCCGGAAATGTCATTAAGTGGTCGCGGCCGACCGAGCCAGCTACGGCAACTTTCATATGAATTTAAAGCGAGTTAGTTAAATGAATCGCCGCAGGCACAAGAACCTTGTGCATTTGGATTGTCGATTGTGAAACCCTGCTTCTCAATAGTGTCTACGAAATCGATTGATGCACCCATGAGGTAAGGGGTGCTCATCTTGTCGGTGACAACCTTGACGCTTCCAAAGGTGGAGACGGTGTCGCCATCAAGAGCGCGATCATCGAAGTACAACTGGTAGCGAAGACCGGAGCATCCACCAGGTTGAACCGCTACGCGCAGGCTCAGATCGTCACGACCTTCTTGAGCAAGAAGAGCGGCAACCTTCGAAGCTGCAACATCGGTAAGGATGATGCCGGTTGAGGTCTGGATCGAGATATCTTGGACGGTTTCAGTACTCATGCTGGAAATAATACCTCTAAAATCAAACTATGGCCTTTGGAAACCTCACTGACTTGCTCCTTCTAGGACGCGAGAGCGATCTTCGCAGTGAACGCGGGGTCTCATGTGATGGCGAACTTCCGGCTCCTAGTGAACCGGGACTAGTAGAGCGGGCCGTAAAGGCGCGCGCCGCCCTGGGTGAACGGGCAATGATCTTGGGCCACCACTATCAACGCGATGAGGTTATTGCCTTCGCCGATATCACTGGTGACTCGTTTAAATTAGCGCAGGCAGCTGCGAGCAATCCTGAGGCTGAGTTGATTATCTTCTGTGGAGTCCACTTCATGGCGGAGTCAGCCGACATCCTCACCTCGTCTACTCAAAAAGTTATCCTTCCAGATCTTGCCGCCGGCTGTTCCATGGCCGATATGGCAGGAGCGCAGCAAGTGGCAGAGGCTTGGGCGCACTTTCAAAAATTGGGAATAGCGACTCGAACTATTCCTATTACATATATGAACTCCACCGCCGCGATTAAGAGTTTCACTGGAGAGAAAGGTGGTGCGGTCTGCACCTCTTCCAATGCCCAGCGCGCAATGAGATGGGCATTTGAACGCGGTGAGAAGATCTTCTTCCTGCCCGATCAGCACCTGGGTCGCAACACTGCAATTTTGCACTTGGGTCTCACCACCGACGATTGCGTCGTATGGAATCCATGGAAACCTCAGGGCGGACTTACCGATCAAGCGCTCCTCGATGCAAAGGTGATTTTGTGGCGTGGTCACTGCTCGGTGCACGCTCGCTTCTCACGCCAGAACGTTGACGAGGTCCGGGCAAAGTTGGCTGGGGTTCAAGTCCTGGTTCATCCAGAGTGCAAAAACGAGGTGGTCATGGCGGCCGATGTCGTGGGCAGTACGGAGACCATTATCAAAACTGTCTCCGAATCCCCCGCGGGGTCAAAATGGGCGATCGGCACCGAACTCAACCTGGTTCAAAGACTTGCACGCGCCAATCCCGATAAAGAGATCGTCTTTCTCGACAAGACGGTCTGTTACTGCTCGACCATGAACCGTATCGACCTGCCACATCTAGTCTGGGCCATGGAGAATTTGGCAGCGGGGCGTTTGCTCAACCAAATTTCCGTCGAGGAGCGCACGGCTAACTTTGCCAGAGTTGCGCTAGAGCGAATGCTGGCTCTACCTTAACCACATGGCTAAAGACGCACCAACACCAAAGCGCAAAGATGCAGAGGCGCTCAACAAGGTAAATGCAATTACCTCTCCTGCAACCAAGGCAACCAAAGTGCGTGATCGCAACGAACTCAAGGCGAAGCGCATGGCAGCACGCGCCGCTTATATGCGAGGCGAAGAGAGCGCTCTTCCTGCCCGCGACAAGGGACCTGTTCGTCGCTACGTGCGCAACTACGTCGATTCACGTCGTAACGTCGGTGAGTACTTCTTGCCTGCAGTCTTTACCGTTCTAGTACTCAGCGTTGTACACAATAGGTATGTTTCGCTCATTGCAATTCTCTTTATGTATGTTGCGATGTTATATACCGTCTTCTCTGGTTTCTTCATGACGCGCAACATTCGCAAAGCTGTAACGGCCAAATTCCCTGGTGAATCCACTAAGGGACTCGGAATGTATGGCTGGTTGCGTTCAACTCAGATGCGCCGCATGCGCGCACCCGCACCACAAGTTAAGCGCGGGGATCTAATCTAATTAAATAGCGACTAAGAACTATGAAAGCCTAAGCCCTCGGGTTTGGGCTTTCAGTCTTTTTAGGGTCACGCTCTGGCAATGCGCCAAGCGCTGCATCGATTGCCTGCATAACATCATCACCGAGAACTACGCCGGATGCCTTTACATTCTCTTTTACCTGAGCAGGCTTTGTTGCTCCCATGATTACCGCAGAAACATTCTGATTCTGTAGTGCCCATGCCAGAGCAAGTTGTGACATAGAAAGTCCAACTCCGTCAGCAATCGGCTTAAGATTTTGAACCGCGGTTAGAACTTCATCTGTCATCCAGCGCGAAATAAAATTGGCGCCAGATTTCTTATCGGTAGCGCGGGAGCCTGCTGGCGGCTTCTTGCCTGGTAGGTATTTTCCGGTCAAGATTCCTTGAGCGATCGGCGACCAGACGATCTGGCCAATCCCCTCTTGCTTGGAGAGAGGCACAACTTCAGCCTCAATAACTCTCCAGAGCATGGAGTACTGAGGTTGACTAGAAACAAATCGAGTCCAGCCACGTTCCTTCTGGATTGTTGCAGCATTGCGAATCTGATCCGCGTTCCACTCAGAGAAACCTAAATAATTAACTTTTCCTTGACGGACCAAGTCATCGAAAGCCTGCAAAGTCTCATCGAGCGGAGTTTCAAAGTCGAAACGATGTGCCTGATAGAGATCGATATGGTCGGTATTGAGGCGCTTGAGCGAGGCCTCAATCGACTCCATGATGTGCTTGCGAGACAAGCCCCGATCGTTCTTCCCCGTACCCGTTGGGAAGTAGACCTTGGTGAAGAGTTCGTATGACTCGCGCCTTACCCCCTTGAGGGCCTTTCCCAAAACAACCTCTGCTCGAGTACCGGCATAGACATCGGCGGTATCAAAGGTGGTTATTCCAGCGTCAAGGGCCGCATGTACGCATTTGATTGCGGCATCCTCTTCAACCTGACTACCGTGGGTGATCCAGTTTCCATAGGCAATCTCTGAGACATACATTCCTGAAGAGCCAAGGCGACGATATTCCATGTAGAAAACCATACTCCCTCATTTGGCGTGTCTCTCGACGGGACCTTGGGCTTACCTCCCGGTGGTGCTAACTTTCGCCTACCAGTTTCCCTGTGGAGCTGGTGATGTTTGCAAGAGCGAAGTCGGTGAGAATCCGACGCTGTCCCGCAACTGTGTTGAAGTCGCAAGGCTTCTGAGTCAGGTCGCCTCTTTCAGATATCGAAGTATCCGACCTCGGAGGAAGGTCGGGCCTTTTGAACTCTCACGAGTCAGAATTAGCCCAACATTTCCTCCCTCAACCCTTGGGGGAGTTTTTTTATGAGAAGAAGAAATATCGCGCTCGCGTCAGCCGCGTTACTCGGCATCGCGACACTTACATCCGCGACTAACGCAATCGCAAGTTCACCAAACCCAACTCGGATCATCTCGCTCTCGCCCAGTGCTACCGAAATTCTCTTTGGAATAGGTGCAGGCCCACAAGTTATTGCAGTTGATGATAATTCCGATTATCCAAGCAATGCTCCGTTTTCTAAATTGTCTTCGTTTACGCCGAATGTAGAGGCGATCGCTGCCTATCACCCTGATTTAGTTGTACTGCAATCGTCGGCTACCAACGCCGTAACTGTCGAATCAGATCTTCAAAAATTGAAGATCAATGTCTTTCTTGAAGTGACCCCATCAAATATCAGCGATGCATACGCTGAGTTCTTGGCCCTTGGAAAAGTAACGGGTCATCCATCTCGTGCAAAGGCGTTGGTAACAACCATGAAATCTCAGATCGCAGAGATCATTGCCAAAGCTAAGAAAAAGAGTCCGATCTCTTTCTTCCACGAACTCGATAACACCTTGTACTCCGCTGACTCATCGACATTCATTGGACAGATTTACAGCGACTTCAATCTTGCCAACATTGCCGATGCTGCAAATGCCGGCGGCTATCCACAATTGAGCAATGAGGCGATCATTAAAGCCAATCCAAAACTGATCTTCCTTGATGATGCGCCGTATGGTGAATCTGCATCAACCGTTGCTTCACGGCCAGGTTGGTCTGCAATCTCTGCGGTGAAGAGCAAGCATGTTCTGGTGTTGCCACTAGATATTCCAGATCGCTGGGGTCCACGTATCGTTGATTTCTATCGCTTTATCGCCGCGGCGATTGCCAAGGTCAACTAGGTCCAAGGTCAACTAGGAATTGATGATGAGCACAGAACACGGCGCGATTTCCCGGATTTGGAATTGGCGGATCACCGCGTTCTGTGCGCTCATTTTGTTGGCCGTTGCGATCATGGCGGTCAGCTTTGGCCCAATCTCGATCAACTTCTTTAAAGTTTTTAAAACTCTCTTTGATCTACCCGGTGGCAGCACTGGTCAAGATCGCACAGTGATTCTTGAACTACGCCTCCCCCGAGTCATTCTTGGAGCTCTGGTTGGCGCAGCACTCGCAACAAGTGGTGCGGTGTATCAAACTGTTTTTCACAATCCTCTCGCTGATCCATATCTGTTAGGGGCGGCCAGTGGAGCAGGACTTGGCGCAACGATCGCTCTTACCAGCACGCATCACGATTTACATGCTGCGCTACCAATCTTTGCATTCGCTGGTGGAGTCCTCGCGGTTTTTACATCATTCGTGATCTCTGGAAAGTTCTTTGCAGATCCCAATTCGCTTCTCTTATCTGGTATTGCTGTTGGATCTTTTGCAACCGCGATTCAGACCTACTTACAACAACAACATAGCGCAGCACTTCGTCCGGTCTACTCCTGGATCTTGGGTGATCTCACGAGTGCCACCTGGAGCGTTGTCGCTTGGTCTTCTATTTACATTGCAATCGCATTAGTGATTCTTTTTACAGTCGCTAAGCAATTAGATGGCTTGATGTTGAGCGATGAAGAGGCTTACTCACTAGGAATCACTCCTAAGAGATTGCGCATCATTGCGGTAGCAGCTGCAACACTTGCAACAGCTACGGCGGTATCTGCATCAGGGCTGATTGGGTTTGTGGGAATTGTTGTACCTCATCTAGTTCGCGGACTAACTCACCGGGTAACAAATCGCTCTCTGATTTCAATCGCTATGGCTGGTGCGGCATTTCTTGTACTTGCTGATCTAGGCGCACGCACATTGCTCTCCCCCGCAGAACTTCCGATTGGGGTTATCACCGCCTTTGTAGGTGCGCCATTCTTCTTAGTAGTTCTTCGCAATCGCAGAAAGGTTATGCAATGACGATTTCCGTAACAGATTTAACTGTTCGATACGGAGAGAAGGTCGTGCTTGACGATATCTCTCTCGATATTGTGCACGGCAAGTGGACTTGTTTAGTCGGACCTAACGGCGCCGGTAAGACCACATTCCTTCGCGCACTTCTCGGAATGGCGCCTTACTCAGGGAGCATCAAAGATCGCGGTCATGAAGTATTTAAAAACCATAAGCGCAATGTCGCTTTCGTTCCGCAATCCCCTCAAATTCCACAAGGAATGACGGTTGCTGAGTATGTAATGCTCGGTCGCTCCAAACGTGATGGTTGGGGTAACGACTCGCTTCTCAGTCGCGAATACGTTCATAAGGTTTTGACACAAACTCACCTCTTTGGAATGCAGACCAATTTGGTCTCTCAACTTTCTGGCGGGGAGATGCAACGTGCGTTAATCGCCAGAGCTCTTGCGCAAGAGCCAGAGTTGATCTTGCTTGATGAGCCCACCAGCGCTCTAGATTTGCATCATCAAATCTCAGTGCTCAACAACATTGAACTACTTAAAGAGAATGGCGTCACCATAATCTCAACAATGCATGACCTCACTCTCGCTGCCATGTTTGCAGAAGAGATTGTCGTAATTAAGAATGGAAGGATTCTGCTCTCGGGTGAATCAAATTTCGTAATACATTCCTCTGAACTTAGAAAGGCATATGACGACCGCATCGATGTTTACACGCTCGAATCCGGAAGACCTGTGGTAGTTGCCAAGAAGAAAGGTCTCATTTAGCCAGTTTGCTATCGAAACTGTCATTTAGGTCACAGAATGTGTGCTACCTTGCCTTTTGACGAAAGTCATCTATAAGGGAATTGCTCGTACGACAGTGAGTCGTTTTGAGTTTGTCTGCTGGCCTCGTGGCCTCCCTTTCATCGAAATGAGCTCCACATTCTAAAATCACCGAATAAAATCCAAATTCTTACCATTTTGGCTGCACTTGGATTATCACTCCTTGTAGCCGAACAGGCGCGCGCAACAGATGTCACGCTTACAGTTTCAACTCCATCCACTCCTCCGCCAACGGCCGGCAGTCTCACTATCTCCGTCCCGGCCACTTTTAACCTCGGAACGGCAAGCGCCGGATCAACAATCTCGGTTTCAATGGGCTCTGTGACGGTGGCAGATACCCGCGGAACTTCTGCTGGGTGGACTGTCGGAGTAATCGCGAGTGCGCTGACAAACACAACCGTCGGAAATACGATCATTCCAACGGCAATGTCATATACCACTGGAGTTATAACACCTTCTGGAACGGTCACCATGGTCGAGCAAGACCAAACGAACCTAACTGGAGTTGTTCCAGTTGCAACCGCATCACTCGGAAACGGTCACTTCGGTGCCACTTGGGCACCAACACTTACAGTGGTCATCCCTTCTGCTGCAGCTGATGGGCTTTATACGGGAACCATCACCCAATCAGTAGCGTAATGACAGGAACCTCTGAAGTTGGAGGGCTAGGAATTCGCATATCGCAAATTCCTAGCGCTTCGGCGAATACACCGAATTCTGGAATTTATATCGTGAGCCGATTGCTTCCATCCACTTCAGTCACTCAGCGGCTTGCAGTTTCTAATTCTTCCAACATGGCTATGCATGTCACCATCTATCCTGGACCCGCAACTAACATCGATGGAATTTTCCTTCCGCAGGCTGAAGGAACTTCAAACGAGTTAACCTCCTGGACAACGGTCTCACCATCAGTAATTGATCTAGCGCCCAAGAGTTACAAAGAAGTAACAGTCACTATCAATGTTCCGTCCGTAATTACTCCAAGTGAAGCATTTGGAGTTATCTGGGCATCGGTTTCAGCTGCACCTGGAGCCTCGGGGATAACAAGCGTTAATCGTGTTGGAATCCGAATGTACGACCCCATCGGAAATTTTTCAGCAACTTCCTCGTCTACTCAGAGCAGCCAACCAAGTTGGGTATCTACTCACTCCATCGAAATTGGATGGTCGGCATTTTTCTTGGTAGCAATTCTTGGATTCGGTTATGCACTATCCCTAGGAGCAAAGAATAAAAGAAGAGATTATTTTGCGCAGGTCCCAAAGCAGGGCAAGACTGGAAAAAAAAGAAAGAAGAGTTAACCTGTTTAGTTAGCGCACGTGCGATGCTACAAAGGGCGGCTTAACCACTTTTACGGCACTTGTGCGCCCGCGCACATCGATCGTCAACTCAGCATCAATTTCGATATCAGGCTTTATAAGTGCAAGACCGATTCCACTCTTAAGAGTTGGCGAAAATGTTCCGCTGGTAACTTCTCCAACGACTGCGCCACTTGCATCTAAAACGCTCATGCCGCCGCGGGGAATGCCACGGTCAAGTGAGAGTAGACCGCGCAAGATTCGTGGAACACCATTCGCCTTCTCTGCAACAAGTGCATCGTGACCATGGAAATGAGATTTCTTGAGAGCAACCGCCCACCCAGCATTTGCTTGGAGTGGAGAAATCGAGAGTGAGAGCTCGTGTCCGTGCAACGGATAACCCATCTCAGTACGCAAGGTATCTCGTGCGCCAAGACCGCAAATTCGTCCATCTATCTTTTCAACCGCAGCTACTAACAATTCCCAGAGCGGAAGCGTTGCATTCCAGGAAGGAATTAATTCGTATCCAAATTCACCGGTATATCCAGTACGACAGATGATGACAGAACCAAAGCTTTCGTGACCTGGAATTGTGACTTCAGTAAAGGCCATGTAATCCAGATCAACGCTCACGCCAAGAAGTGCAAGTAACTCTTTGCTCTTCGGACCTTGCACCGCCAGCACACCATAATCGTGGTGAGCGTTCTTGATGGTGAGGCCTAAATCATTTGCTGCTTCAAGTACGGCAAATACCGCAGCGCAGTTAGCAGCGTTTGGAACTAAGAAGAACTTTTCGTCGTCATAACGATAGATGATGAGGTCATCGATCACTCCCCCGGATTCATCGCAGAGAAGGTTGTACTGAGCGCTGCCGTGACCGATTCGGTCCAAGTCGTTAGTGATAATTCGGTTAAGGAACATCAGCGCACCGGCGCCCGACACTTCGATCTTGCCAAGGTGAGAGACATCGAAGATGCCCACAACTTCTCGAACTGCGGTGTGCTCAGCAATTACGCCTCCAGCGGTAAGTGCTCCAACCGCCTTGGGGTACTCGATCGGCATCTGCCATCCGCCGAAATCTGCGAGTTTTGCGCCTGCGTTTGAGTGCCAATCAAAGAGTGGTGATTCCATATCTCTAACCTATCTCAATCTCTCGTGAGGTTGGCCTCAGCATGGGTTCTAACTACCAAATCGCGAGCCTTAGGTGAGAGAATGGGGAAATGGCTACCCTTAAATCCACTTCTGAATCCACCAGCGACGTACTTGTTTTAGGTCTCACCTCTAAGGCAGGCAAGCTTTCGATTCACCCCAATCTTCACGATGTTGCGGTTGTTTCTCATGACCTTAAAAAACTCTTGGGGATCTTGAATGATCTAGGTGCAACGGGCAAAGTCGATGAGGTAACTAAGGTTCCATTTAGCGGACCAAAGTTGGTGGTCTTTACCGGATTTGGAAAGACATCTGCAACCTACTCTCCTGAAACTCTTCGTCGCGCTGCCGGCGCTGCAACCCGTGCATTGGCTGGGCATGCAGCTGCGGATTTTGCTTTCCCGATTTCAAGTGAAGCAGATTTTGCTGCAGTCGCCGAAGGTGTTGCGCTCGGCGCATACGACTTCACTGAGTTCCGTGGATCTACAAAGGCTGCGCAGAAGGCTCCACTTAAATCTGCATCTATTGTTTCAACGCTTGGAAATTCAGCGGGGATTAAAGCGATCCTAAAGCGCGCCGAGATCTTGGGTCGCCATGTTGCAACTACCCGCGATTTGATAAACACACCTCCTTCGCACTTAACACCTATCACTTTCAGCGCTCACATGAAGAAGATCGCAGCATCACTCGGAATTAAAGTAGAGATTTTGAATGAGACCCAGTTAAAGGCCAAGGGATATGGCGGTATCTCGGCTGTAGGTCAGGGATCTTCAAACCCTCCTCGCCTATTTCACATCAGCTACTCCCCTGTGAAAGCCAAGAAGCGCTTTGCATTTGTCGGTAAAGGCATCACATTTGACTCAGGTGGATACGCCCTGAAGCCTGCTGGTGGCATGGAAGATATGAAGTCCGATATGAGTGGCGCTGCAGCGGTTATTGCTGCAACTTTTGCTATCGCTGAACTTAAATTGCCAGTAGCGATTGATGCATATGCCTGTCTTGCGGAAAACATGGTGAGCGGAGATGCAACTCGTCCAAGTGACATCATCACCATTTTAGGTGGCAAGACCGTTGAGGTTTTGAATCCAGATGCTGAAGGCCGTTTGGTCTTGGCTGATGGATTGGTTCGCGCAGCTATGGATGGCGAGCGCAATGGCGGACTCGATGGCATCGTGGATGTTGCGACGCTTACTGGGGCTCAAGTTGTGGCTCTCGGTACCCGCACATCGGCTGTCATGACCAACAACGAAGAGTTCCGCACCCTATTTCTTGAAGCGACTGGAATCTCTGGGGAATCTTTCTGGCCGATGCCACTTCCTGAGGAGCTCAAAGAAGGTCTGGCCTCACCTTCTGCTGACCTTTCCAATATAAATCCATCTGGTCGCCATGGCGGAATGCTCTTCGCTGGCCTCTTTTTGAAGGAATTCGTCCCAGATACCATTCCTTGGCTCCATCTCGACATTGCCGGACCTGCCCTTACGCATGAAGCTCATGGATATACCCCAGTTGGCGGAACCGGAGTCAGCGTTCGTTCATTGGTTGCGCTAGCTGAGTTGGCGGCCTCCTAGGCTCCTGCCCGCGAGAGTGTGCTCCCAAATCGTGGCAGGATTAGCCACCTGTGCGGTTCTCTTTCCGAATCCTAAGAAAAGGTGAAGTGTGAACGAATTTGATCTTGTAATCCTTGGTGGCGGCAGCGGCGGATATGCCTGTGCATTGCGCGGAGCGCAACTAGGACTTTCAGTAGTACTTATTGAACAAGACAAGGTCGGCGGCACCTGCCTCCACCGCGGATGTATTCCAACCAAGGCGCTTTTACATGCAGGTGAGATTGCAGATGACACCCGCCACGCTGCAGAGTTTGGCGTAAACGCTCAATTCATCTCTATAGATATGTTGGCAGTTAACGCCTACAAAGATGGCGTGATTTCAAAGCTCCATAAGGGATTGCAGGGACTCGTGAAGTCTCGCAACATCACTTATGTCGAAGGACACGGAAAGCTTGTTTCAAAGAATCAGATTGAAGTAAATGGCACCGTCTACACCGGCAAGAACATCGTTCTTGCAACTGGTTCATATGCCAAGACCCTTCCGGGTCTTGAGATCGATGGCACCCAGATCATCACCAGCAATGAAGCGATGTCAATGGATTATGTTCCAAAGAAAGTCATCGTTCTTGGTGGCGGAGTTATTGGCTGTGAGTTCGCCTCCGTATGGAGCTCATTTGGCGCAGAAGTAACAATCATCGAAGGTTTGCCACGCTTGGTTGCTCTCGAAGATGAAAGTTCAAGCAAGCAGCTTGAGCGTGCTTTCCGTAAGCGCGGAATTAAGTTTGAAGTTGGCGTGAAGTTTGCGTCCGCTACTAAAGGTCCAGAAGGCGTCACAGTCACTTTGGAGAATGGCGCGACTCATACCGCGGATGTTCTCTTGGTTGCAGTTGGTCGTGGCCCAGTCTCTGCGAATCTTGGTTATGAAGAGCAGGGCATCACTATGGATCGCGGATACCTCATCGTTGATAACAAGTGCCGCACCAATGTTCCAGGAATCTGGGCTGTTGGTGATTTGATCCCTACTCTCCAACTGGCTCACGTTGGTTTCGCAGAGGGTATTTTGGTTGCAGAAGAGATTGCTGGCCTTAATCCGCGTCCTATTAATTACGACGGCGTTCCTCGCGTTACATACTCTGAGCCTGAAGTTGCATCTGTTGGTCTCACAACTGCAGCTGCAAAAGAGCGCGGATACGATGTTGTTGAACTTTCTTACGACCTAGCTGGTAACGGCAAGGCGAATATCTTGAAGACCGCTGGTTCGATCAAACTTGTTGCACAGAAGAATGGTCCTGTTCTTGGAGTGCACATGGTTGGTTCACGCGTTGGTGAACTTCTTGCTGAAGCACAATTGATTTACAACTGGGAAGCAACAGCAGATGATGTTGCTCCATTGATTCACGCTCACCCAACCCTCTCTGAGGCGATGGGCGAAGCGCATCTAGCACTTGCCGGTAAACCACTGCACGCCCACGGGTAATAGGAGATATCGCGATGACCTTTTCAGTAACCATGCCTGCACTTGGTGAGTCCGTCACCGAAGGCACAGTCACTCGTTGGCTTAAGAACGAAGGCGATCATGTCAATGTTGATGAGCCACTGCTCGAAGTTTCAACAGACAAGGTCGATACTGAGATCCCTTCACCTGTATCTGGCACTCTGACACGCATCGTTGTTGCAATTGATTCAACTGTTGCAGTTGGCGCGGAGTTGGCTGTAATCGAAGATGGTGCTGCAGCAACACCTGCTGCTCCTGTCGCCGCTGCTCCGGTTGTAGAGACTCCTGCACCTGTTGCACCTGTCGTTGTAGAAGCTCCTGCTCCCGTTGAAGCTCCTGCACCCGTTGCTGCAGCTCCTGTATCGGCAGCCGCTGGCGTTGTTGTCACCATGCCTGCTCTTGGTGAATCAGTTACTGAAGGAACTGTCACACGTTGGCTCAAGAACGTTGGCGACACAATCAATGTTGATGAGCCACTCCTAGAAGTTTCCACAGACAAAGTTGATACCGAGATTCCTTCACCTGCAAGCGGAACGATTCTTGCAATTGATGTTCCGGTTGATTCAACCGTTGCAGTCGGCGCTCGTTTAGCTTTGATCGGTGCGGCTGGTGCTGCCCCTGTTGTAGAGGCTCCTGCTCCAGTGGCCCCTGTCGTCGCTGCCCCTGTTGTAGAGGCTCCTGCACCAACTCCTCCTCCAGCAGCTCCAGCAGCACCGGTAGCACCTGTCGTCGTTGCCCCTGTAGCACCCGCAGCTCCTGCTGTACCTGCTGCGCCAGTTGCTCTCGATGATGCTTACGTGACTCCGATTGTTCGTCAGTTCGCTAAGGAACAAGGCGTCAATCTCGCAAACGTTAAGGGAACCGGCGTCGGAGGACGTATCCGTAAAGAAGATGTTCTCGCTGCTGCCAAGCCAGCTCCAGTTGCTGCTGCACCAAGTGCTCCTGCGGCACCTGCTGCAAAGTCATCTGCACCTGTCGCTGCATCACCACTGCGTGGAACAACCGTAACGATGTCGCGTCTGCGCAAAGTTATTGCGGCTCGTATGGTCGAATCACTTCAAATCAGCGCACAACTCACAACTGTCGTTGAAGTAGATGTAACAAAGATTGCTCGTCTACGCGATAAAGCGAAGGCAGGATTTGCTGCTCGCGAAGGTGTAAACCTCACCTTCCTTCCATTCTTTGCTATTGCAGTATGCGAAGCGCTTAAGCAACACCCAGTTCTTAACTCATCTGTTGAGGGTGATCAAGTTACCTATCATGCTGCTGAGCACCTTGGAATTGCAGTTGATACAGAACGCGGACTACTCGTTCCAGTCGTACGTGATGCCGGTGATTTAAATATTGGTGCACTTTCACGCAAGATTTCTGATGTCGCAGCCCGTACACGCGATAACAAGATCAGTCCTGACGAATTAGGTGGCGGCACTTTCACCATCACCAACACAGGAAGTCGTGGAGCACTCTTCGATACTCCAATCATCAACCAACCTCAGGTTGCAATCCTTGGAATTGGATCAGTCGTTAAGCGCCCAATGGTTATCAAGGGTGCTGACGGCGGAGAGAACATCGCTATCCGCTCAATGGTCTATCTTGCACTTTCTTATGATCACCGCATCGTCGATGGAGCTGATGCCGCTCGCTTCCTAGTCACTCTTAAAGAGCGACTCGAAGAGGGCAGTTTCGAATCTGATCTAGGTTTGTAAGGGTAGGCGCCCTCATGCGTATTGCAGTGACCGGTTCGACCGGAATGATTGGAACCGCGCTTGTGGGCCAACTCAAAGCCGAAGGCCACACCGTTTTACGTTTGGTTCGCCGCAAACCTCACTCTGCTGAGGAAGTTCAATGGGATCCCGCTGCGGGAACAATTGATCTCGCTGCACTTGAAGGCGTCGATGCAGTAATTCATTTAGCTGGTGCTGGCGTTGGCGATAAGCGCTGGACTCCAAAATATCGCGCCACAATCCTTAATTCACGCCTCCTTGGAACAACCACAATTGCAAATGCTGTAACGGCTCTGAAGCCCAAGGTATTTATCTCGGCTAGCGCAATTGGTTTCTACGGCGAGACCGGCAATCGCGCAGTCGTCGAGACAGATCGCGGTGGAGAAGAATTTTTATCAGCAGTCTGTCGTGAATGGGAAGCGGCAGCTGATTTAGCAACCGGAGTTCGCACCGTAAAGATTCGTACTGGCTTGGTCTTAGATCCAACCGGTGGCGCACTCGGTCGCCTGTTGCCGTTCTTCCGTCTTGGTATCGGTGGCAAATTGGGTTCAGGCAAACAATGGTGGTCCTGGATTACCTTGCACGATGAGATCAAAGCAATTATTCATTGCTTAAATACTGATATCTCTGGCCCCGTTAATTTAACCTCACCAAATCCTGTTACCAATCAAGAGTTCACCGGAACACTTGCTCGCGCGTTGCATCGCCCAGCACTCTTCCCAGTTCCAGGAATTGCACTCAAGATTATTGTTGGTGGTTTTGCCAGCGACATTTTAGGTTCTGCAAAAGTTTTGCCTAAGGCACTTCAAGACAGTGGTTTTGTCTGGGATTACCCACACCTCACTACCGCTCTTGAAGCACTTATCGAATAGAAAAAGCTCTCGCGTCATCCAAAATCTTCGCCACAGCTAAAGCATCATCTGCTGTAACTGGCCATGCTCCTTTACCGCTAATTGCATCTGCAACCTTGGAATAGAAAAGCGAGTAATTGCCCGCTTCTGCCGGATATTCACTCACAGTGTCCCCTTGATGAATAAAGGCTGGAGTAATTGCCGGAGGTGTCCATACTCCCCCACCGGGATATTCACCGTTGCGCAATCGGGGTTCTTGGGAATCTAAATCATTGATAACCAATGAACCATGGGTTCCGGATAGTCGAATACGTGGACCAAATGCTCCGATAATTGCACTGGCAGATAAATAAGAGTCCACTCCGGTCTCATGCTTAAGGTTGATCACGATGTCATCATCGGCAAGACCGCGAATACTGCGAACTGATGCATATGTAATTTCTGCGGGTCCAAACCAATTGAGCGCAAGTGAAACGAGATGCGGTCCAAGATCAAGCAAGTTACCCCCACCATCTGCAGCACTTGTTGCTTCACGCCAGCTCTGTGGGTTCGAGGCGGGACGAAAACGCTCAAAGCGCGAGTCAAGGCGAAAGACATTTCCAAGTACGCCCTCTGCCAAAGCCTTCTTGACCGTGAGCGCATCACTATCAAAGAGTCGATTGAAATATGTTGAGACCACGACTCCGGCTTCTTTAGCTACAGCGACAATCTCTTGAGTCTCGTGCAGAGTGCGACCCATCGGCTTATCAACCACAACAGGGACTCCGGCTCTTAATCCTGCGATCGCCTCAGGTGCGTGGGCAATGTTGGCACTTGCCACAACTAGAAGGTCGAGTCCTAGATCGAGCAACTCATCTATCGATGAGACCACGGTGGTATTTGGAAAGTCAGCGAGTGCGTGAGCTTTTCGCTCCTCGTTGCGGGTCAAGACTCCTGCGACCTCATACCCAGCCGCTTTGAGAAGCGGAGCGTGAAAATAGCGTCCTGCAAGGCCGTAGCCTGATATTCCTACCCGAAGTGTCATGTCCTTAAACCTACATTAGGCTAGGGCCATGAGCACCGCCGCTGGGTTACTGGCCGACCAAGTCGTCGTAAACCACGCGGGCATCCTCGACTACCAAGTCGCCTGGCAATTGCAGCGTGACACCCTCGAAGGAATCGTTGCCGGCACGACTCCCAACACTTTGATCCTGCTCCAACACCCTTCCGTCTACACCGCGGGTCGCATGACCAAGTTGGACGAACGTCCAGTTGACGGCACCCCTGTCATCGATGTCGATCGTGGCGGCAAGATCACCTGGCACGGCTTAGGTCAGATCGTCGGATACCCCATTGTTAAATTGAAGAACCGCAATGATGTCGTTGGATTCGTCCGCGAGGTTGAGACCGCCTTGATCGATGTCTGTCTCCAATTTGGAATTGCGGCAGAGCGTTACTGCGAACGATCAGGCGTCTGGATTCGCGATGCGAAAGGCGATCGCAAGATTGCCGCGATCGGAATGCGCGTGGCTAAAGGTGTCACCATGCATGGCTTCGCCCTGAATGTAAATCCAGATTTGTCTGCCTATTCCAAGATCGTTCCTTGCGGCATCTCTGACGCCGATGTCACTTCAATGCAGCAAGAACTCGGACGCGATATTCAGATTGACGAAGTACTCCCCCTCGTAGAATCAAAGATTCTGGCCGCACTGACAAAGGTGATTTCATGAAGCTAGCCCCCGAAGGCCGCAAGCTTCTCCGCATCGAAGCACGTAATGCTGCGGTCCCAATTGAACGCAAACCTGAGTGGATCAAAACCCGCGCGAATATGGGTCCTGAGTACACCAAGCTCCGCTCCCTCGTTGTGAATGAAGGTTTGCACACCGTCTGCCAAGAAGCTGCATGTCCAAATATCTTTGAATGCTGGGAAGATCGCGAAGCTACCTTCTTGATCGGTGGCGAGCGTTGTACTCGTCGTTGCGACTTCTGCAATATCGATACCGGAAAGCCGGAGCCTCTCGATCGCGATGAACCGCGGCGCGTTGCAGAGTCAGTTCGTTCGATGGAACTTCGTTACGCAACTATTACCGGTGTAACCCGTGATGACCTTCCTGATGAAGGTGCTTGGTTATACGCCGAGACCATCCGCGCTGTACATGAATTGAATCCTGGAACTGGCGTAGAAATGTTGGCTCCTGACTTCAGCGGTAAGTCACACTTACTTAACGAGGTTTTCGAAACGCGTCCCGAGGTGTTCGCTCACAACCTCGAGACCGTCCCACGCATCTTCAAAGAGATCCGTCCTGCCTTTAGATACGACCGCTCTCTCGATGTTATCTCGCAGGCTCAAGCATTCGGACTTGTCACCAAGTCCAACTTGATCCTAGGAATGGGCGAAACCCGCGAGGAAGTTACACAGGCACTTGTTGACCTGCATGCAGCAGGTTGCGACCTCATCACCATTACTCAGTACCTGCGCCCAACTCCAAAGCACCACCCAGTTGTGCGTTGGGTTAAGCCAGAAGAGTTTGTCGAGCTTTCAAAAGAGGCTGAAGAGATTGGTTTCCTCGGAGTTATGAGCGGACCTCTTGTTCGTTCTAGCTACCGCGCTGGTCGACTCTTCAAGCAAGCACAAGAGAAGAAGGCACTCCTCCGTGGCTGAACTCGTCTACCCTCCTGTAATCGTCGCGATTAAAGGAGTTTGGAAGTACCTCGGGCTGCAATTTGATTTCCAAGGTGTCGAAAATCTTCCTCGCGAAGGTGGCGCAGTCCTCTGCATGAATCACATCGGCTATCTCGATTTTGCGGTCGTTGGAACCGCCGCGCTTCCCACAAAACGTTTGATTCGTTTTATGGCCAAAAAGGAAATCTTCGATCATAAAATTGCTGGTCCCTTGATGCGCGGAATGAAGCACATCAGCGTTGATCGCGAGAGCGGCTCATCTTCATTTGTTGCAGCGCTTCGCGCTCTTCGCGCCGGTGAACTCGTCGGAATTTTCCCTGAGGGAACAACCTCGCGAAGTTTTGAAGTTGAAGATCTCAAGTCTGGAGCAGTACGCCTCTCAATGGGAGCAGGAGTTCCAATCATTCCGGTCGCAATCTGGGGTACTCAAAGAATTTTTACGAAGAAGCGGAAGCCAGACTTCAAGCGTCGCAAACATCCGATCCATGTTGTTTTCGGTGAGCCATATTTCGTTCCCAAGGGAAGCGATGTAGAGGCAGCCGAGATTGAACTCAAAGAGAAGATGGTCAAACTTTTACATTCCGCTCAATCCAATTATCCTCACTCTCATGAAGGCCAATGGTGGGCACCTGCCCGCTTAGGTGGCACCGCAATTACTTCCGAACAGCTTCGCGCTGAACGTCAGAAACTGAAGGAGCAAGAAAATGGCTGAACCAGAGAAGCAAGGCCAATTGGCAGTCCTAAAGGATGCCTTTGGATTAGTTCGCCGTGAGCAGCCTGTCTCCTACCTTTGGTGTGGACTCGTATTCGTAGTCGTTCTCGTCGGAGGTTACTTCGGTGGCCAAGGATTGGGTCACCCGCTTTATTTTGGAATCCTCTCAATCCCACTCGCTCTCCTTGCCGCTTTCTTCACCTTCACTCGCTTTGCCAACACCGCAGCGTTTGCGTCAATCGCTGGCCAGACTGGCGCAGGAGCGTCTGTACTGATGTCTATCCGCAAGGGATTCAGCACTACCCCAGCTGTAAATGTCAGTCGCAACCAAGACATGGTGCACCGTACCGTCGGACGCGCCGGAATCATTTTGGTGGGCGAAGGTTCCCCTGCAGTTCGCAACCTCGTCCAGGATGAGAAGAAGAAGATCGAACGCTTCGTTCCAGGAGTACCAGTTCATGAGCTTTATGTTGGCGAGTACGAGGGCGCGGTTTCACTTCGCAAACTTCAGAAGGCCGTTAAGAAGTTCCCTAAGAAACTAACAAAGCCTCAACTTCGTGAAGTCCGCAACCGTCTCAAGGGTGTCGGCGGAATGAATATGCCTATTCCTAAGGGTCCAATGCCTAAGGGCGTAAAACTCCCTAAGCGTTAAAGTCTGACTATCGCGGCCTAAATATCCTGCCGCAATAGCCACATTCTCAAGAAAACCCAATAGATTGTGCAAATGATGATTCGCATCTTCAAATTGCCTGCCCTGGTAGCCACTCTCTTCGCTCTTGTAACAGTCTGCGTTCTTCAATTTCCAGTTGTCTTGAGTGCGAATGCCGCTACTTCAACACCGGGATTAATTCAAGCGTCAGGCGTTGGAGATCCGAAGTGGCCGGCGAAGTGCCCAGATGTAATCGATACACAACAAACAGAGCAAGCGAAGATTTTCGGATTCAAATTCGACGCAACCGGTGAAACTTTCATTCGACTCGCTGATGGAACTGCTTCAGCAACTAATATCCCGGCAAATCTAATTGGGTGTTATGCCGATCTCGATAGTCTTGCTGGATCAGGTGCTAACGGTTATCACGTTGGGACAATAAGTCGCGATGCAACCGGCTATTACTGGCTCAACGCTGCTGGTGTGAAATGGGGACTTACCCTTTCGGGTTCCAGTTTTGTAACAGATAAAAGCAATCCGTATTATTCATCGGGTCATACCTTCGCATTTATCACCAACCCTCCTCTAGGGATCTCAGATCCAACGCTGACACATTTCAATAATCTTGGACTTGCGGCTACCAATGCCCTCATTGATGGCCCCGGATACTATGTCTCTGCCCCAATTGCTAGCCCTATTCCCTCATCAAATAAATCAGGCTTCGGTTGGTATACCTCGCTCTTTCCTATCATTTCGTCGCCTGTACAGGGTTTTCAACTCGGATTAAGTTCCACTTGGATTGAGCCTGATGTGACCTCTCGAACCCCAGGAGTAGCACAGCAATTATGCGGCGAAGGATCTGATCCCTATATTAAAAAGATTTCCTCAGCTCCTGGTAGCGGGACGTACGGGTACGACCTATTTCAAACTATTGAAGGATCGCTGGGGTGGTGGGGTGGGGAAAAATATCCTTCAACGTTTCCTAAGTATCAACCCAATGTGACACAAAATTGCTATCAAACTCAACTTGCTACTCCAGGGTGGGGCTTCTACAGCAGCGTAGCCACTGCAAAGGAGCAGACAGGACTCATTCAACTTACAAATCAGTTGCTATTGCCTCCGGATGGAATGACCTTCCAAAATGATCTGACCCTTCCTCAACTAGGAACCACTTGGCTCGCTCTACCATTGCCAACGTTTGATCATAAATACGGAAACATGGCGGGAAACAACTCGTGGACCCTGTTTATGAAGACGGCGAATTTCTCTGGGCCAGTCGAATTTGTGGCCCCTCAATTTTGGGCCGATGGCTCACTTCTCAACCCGGTTCAAAAAGGCCTGACACAAGATGTTCTCAATGGCTCCGTAGGCGAACTCTCTTCGGAGTGGAATTCCATCCCCTATTTTGAGGAGAAGGGTAGTGACGGTAAAACTTACTCGAAACTTCCTCCCTTGCAGCTTCCATCTGATTCGAACGGAAATTTAACATTCTCCAGGGATCTCTTTGCGTATTCGAAAACCGCGCTAGCAAATCAATTGGAAAATTCTCTTCTGAACAACACCTCCATTCCCACAAGTACCGATACCGCTGGTATCACACCCGTGATGCTACGTGGAAGTTCCTCTTCAGTATTTCAGCATGGCGATGCAGTTCCATATCTCACAAAGTTGTTGGCAACATCGAGTTTGGCTTCAGGATCGGCATTTGGATTGACCCTTCCTAATGCAAGCACAGTCCAACAACTTTCCCAGTACTACGTAAGTGAAAATGGAGTTCGCACTCCAGTGTCAGAAGGTTCAGTACCTCCTGGTCTAAGTTCCACCACTTTTACTCCGGAGGGAAAGCCATCATTTGTTTACCAAGCGCCTGATTGGTGGAGCGCCTCTCCGACTTCTTCAAATACCTACAGCGTTCAACTTAATGATGGAAGTAGCGTTGACTACAAATGGTATAGGTTTGTTGATCAACCAGCTCTACAACGATTCGAAATGAGCGATGTGGAGAAGGCAAACTTGCAGAGCGCTGCAGAGAAAATCCAAAAAGGCTGGGCGAACACTCAACTCATCAAGGGCCCAAGCACTGGAAGCTTGGCCTCCTTTGATTCGGGAATAATGGTTACCCCACCCCCAGGCTTAGAAGTTGGATATGTTCCAATTGTTATTAAGCAATACTTTGGTCCGCCAACAATCTCTGCGACACCTTCTGCGACACCCACTCCGACCACGTTGCCATCAGCCGTCGCTTCCTCAACGCCAAGCCAATCGGCGTCCCCTTCTCCATCACCTTCGGCAACTAAATCGGTACTCAAGAATTTATTGACCTGCATAAAGGGGAAAAGCATTAAGAAAGTCTCTGGAGTATCTCCAAAATGTCCATCGGGATACAAGATTAGAAAGTAGCTCGCTAAGTTTTAGTACTGAACAACCACCGAATTGCTAAACCAGTCGTGATACCCGCGACCCTCTTTGGTGAATAGGGCCGGGAAGACCAGGCAGATAAAGATGGTCCGCTTGATGGCGCGAGCAGGATTTAAGGCGGCTCCCGTGGACGCGTCGACTACCCGCAGGTGAAGGATCCTTTGCCCTGCCGAGGAGCCCTGGAGGGCGGTCAGGATCCCGACTTCAAGGAAAAAGATGCCTAGCGGCAGGAATTGCGCTCCCCCGGCCAGATTTCGATGAAATAGGTGAGCAATCCCCAGGCACATGAACCAATCGAGGAGTAATGCCACGAATCGGCGGTTAAAGGCGGCTTGATCTGGCACGGCTGAAGGGTAACATTCACCCCATAACGAGGCCCGTCGATGTGCCTCGCACCCCCCTTTAACTATCCGGCCGGTTCAGGCTGAATTGGGAGAACAATGTTTAAAAATTCTGCTGAGATTTTCGCATTTATAAAAAAGGAAGATGTAAAGCTCATCGACATCCGCTTCACCGATCTTCCAGGAATCCAACAGCACTTCAACGTTCCAGTTGAGTCCTTCGACGAGGCTGTCTTCACCGACGGTTTGATGTTCGACGGTTCATCCGTGCGTGGTTTCCAAGCAATTCACGAGTCAGATATGAAGTTGCTTCCTATTCCAAGCAGCGCTTTCATCGATCCTTTCCGCAAGGAGAAGACCCTCGTTATCTTGTTCTCAGTTCACAATCCAATTGATGACACTCCTTACAGCCGCGACCCTCGTGGAGTTGTTGCTAAGGCAGTTGAGTACCTGAAGTCAACTGGTATCGCAGACACCGCTTTCTTTGCACCAGAGGCAGAGTTCTACGTATTTGACGAGGTTAACTTCTCTACTTCTCAGAACCAATCACACCACTTCATCGATTCGATCGAAGGCGCTTGGAACACCGGTAATGACATCGAATCTGATGGCTCTGCCAACCGTGGTTACAAGACACGTTACAAGGGTGGATATTTCCCAGTATCTCCAACCGATCAACTCGCTGATATCCGCGATGAGATGGTTATGGAACTAGGTCGCGCTGGACTTTTGGTCGAGCGTTCACACCACGAAGTTGGAACTGCTGGTCAGATGGAGATCAACTACCGCTTCTCTGACATCCTGCAGGCTGGCGATGACGTTCTAAAGTTCAAGTACATCATCAAGAACGTTGCTTGGAAGAATGGCAAGACTGCAACCTTTATGCCAAAGCCACTCTTTGGCGATAACGGTTCTGGTATGCACGTTCACCAATCACTTTGGAAAGATGGCAAGCCATTGTTCTTCGGTGATGGGTATGGCGATCTTTCAGATATGGCCCGTTGGTACATTGGCGGACTTCTAAAGCACGCTCCAGCACTCCTTGCTTTCACAAACCCAACTGTTAACTCATACCACCGCTTGGTCCCTGGCTATGAAGCTCCAGTAAACCTCGTTTACTCAGCTCGTAACCGTTCTGCCTGTATCCGTATCCCAATCACAGGTAAGAATCCAAAGGCAAAGCGCATTGAGTTCCGTTGCCCAGATCCATCATCTAACCCATACCTCGCTTTCGCTGCGATGTTGATGGCCGGTATCGATGGAATCCAGAACAAGATCGAACCTCTTGCACCAGTCGATAAGGATCTCTACGAGTTGGAAGGCGCAGATCTTGCCGCTATCCCACAAGTTCCAGGTTCATTGCCTGCAGTATTGGATGCCCTAGAAGCCAACAGCGACTTCCTCACAAAGGGTGGCGTATTCACACCAGACTTGATCGAAACATGGATCAACTACAAGCGCACCGCTGAAGTTGATTATGTTCGCTTGCGTCCACATCCAGCAGAGTTTGAGCTCTATTACGACATCTAAGCCGTAACCCTAAAAGAAGCTCGATCCGTCCAAAAGGCGGGAATTGATCAAGGATCAGGAAACTGATTCAGATCGGTTCCCGCCTTTTTGTACTTTTTCTGAAGTCCTTCATAGCGAGCCTAGACACAAATATACGATCCTATGGAGCGACTCATTTGGTAACCTCTTGAAATGAAAGATTTCTCTGACTTTGAATTTCGAAGCGCGACGATTGAAGACGTTCACTATCTCATTAATTTTTGGCTCGAAAATAGTGAAACTGCGAATCGACCAACGGACACACCGGAACTTATCGAGCAATTAATTCTAAGAGATCCCGAAGCATTGATAGTTGCAACTAATGATCATCGAATTGTTGGCACTGTAATCGCTGGCTGGGACGGATGGAGAGGATCTATCTATCGCATCGCGATTGACAGTTCGGTCCGGCGTATGGGTTTGGGCAAGGAGTTGATTGAAAGGGCAGAGCGGAGATTAAAAAGTCTTGGTGCAGAGAGAATCCTCTCGATGGTTTTGGAATCAAATGAGCCCTCTCATTCCTTTTACGCTTCAATGGGCTATGAAAAGCAAGGCGAATGGCGTCGATGGGCGAAAAAGCTCTAAGAACGCTCAATTCCTTTCCGAGACTCTTTGAATGCGACTACCCCTCTTCTACAATCACTCTGTGATCAGAATCGGATCGATAGTATTTCGAGTTTCAAATTTGGAACTAATGGCGGACTTTTGGTGCGCCGCTTTAGACCTAATCCCACGAGAAGATGGTTCCGGAGATTTTAGACTGCTACGTCCACGAACTGGTCCTGGACCAAATATCTCGTTGGACGCTCATTACTCCGAACGAACTCTCCCTCCAAGAATCCACCTTGACCTCTATGCAGACGATCAAATTCAAGAGGTGGAGCGCCTCATTACCCTGGGGGCTCGGAAGATCGACTGGGAAAATCAGCCGGTAATTTCCGATTATGTGATTTTGGAAGATCCTGAGGGCAATCGATTCTGCGTCATCCAGACATGATGCAAGCGAGAAATCAATTAAAAGTCTGAACATGCCTCGAGTCTAGAAAAGTCTTCCGTTTGCTTCAGCCATCGCACTCTATTTCTTGAGTTTGGCTTGGACCAACCTTAGGTAATGAATCCGATATGGGGCTCCCACTTAAATCGAATAGTCCCCCATCCATTTTTAGATTTAGGTGCGCCTAAAGAATCGCCAATAAAAGGCTAGATAAAGCAGCACGATTCCAATATTCGCTAAAAGTCTTGGTGTTGTGTGGTGCCTAAAGAACAAGACATCTACCAGCACGATCGTAATGATCATGACCGCAGCGAAAATAATGCCGTGTGAAACCTTTCCCATGCTCTAGGTGTAGCACTCTCGAATCACCTTAGCAATGAGGTCACGCTTGATGATCCTGTGAGTTGTTTGCGAATAGCAACTTTCAGCACGTCTGCTCCCGTGACACTCGTTAGAGTAGGCATTGCTAATCATCCAATCCTGGATTCAACGGCACCATCTTGGGAGACAAGATGAACAAGAAAACTAAGTTGATCATCGCTATTGCCGGTATATTCCTTTTGAGCGCTTGTTCAAACACTGCCAAGACGACACCGACTGCAACTCCGACTCCCTCAACTACAGAGACTCCTGCATCATTAACTTGTGATACTTCGCAACTTTCCATTCAGCTAGGGGCTCAAGATGCCGCCATGGGGTCTCGTGGTGTGACTGGAATGTCATTTGTGAATATTTCGGCGAAGAGTTGCACTTTGGAGGGCTACCCAAATCTGCAAATGTTTGATTCCACCGGGAAGGCACTACCTACTCATGTGCTTCACTTTGGCTCATTTGCAGAACCAAGTGCACCTGCTGGATTAGTAACTCTCGCTCCTGGAGCGAAGGCTTCTTTTGATCTTCTTTATGCAGCGCAGACGGGTTATGGAAATGCTTATTGCCCTACTTCCAGCAAAGTTGCCTTCACTCCCCCAGGATCGAAGGTCGCCCTTACCCTTATTTGGAAAATCCAGCCGTATGGTGGCGGAAGCATTCAAAAGCTGAGTTGCGGAGAGATTAAAGTTTCGCCTCTTTATGTGCCTTAATATCTCCCTATGAGCGCATACCCGGACCGCAATAAGAAGGCCTTGATCGTAATCGATGTCCAAAATGGGGTCGTTGAGTATGCCCGTCATAGGGATGAGACCGTCGCTCGGATTAAGGGGTTAGTGGATAAGGCGAGAGCCGCAGATACCGATGTTATTTGGGTGCAGCACTCAGAAGATGAGATGCCGATCGGGAGTCAGTTCTGGCAGATTGTTCCGGAGTTGAAGCCGAACCCTGATGAGAAGATTATTCACAAATTGTGGCGGAGCTCATTTGAGGAGACCGACCTAGAAGAAGTACTTGAAGAGTTAAACGTGGAGCACCTCATCGTTACTGGAGCCCAGACCAATTACTGCGTCAGGCATACAGTCCACGCTGCAATTGAACGCGGTTTGGATGTCACGTTAGTTGAGGATGCTCATACGACGATGGATGAATCGTGGAACGGAAATCCGATTCCCGCCGAATACATCATTGCCGAGCTCAATCGATCTTGCGCAGATTACGATCTGCCCGACAGTCGCGTTGATGTAGTCCTTGCGGAGAAAATTCGCTTCTGAAATATTGCGGATCAGTTACTTGCCTTGAGTTGATCTATGTGACCAACTCGATGGTTGGTAGTCAACCGCAAGACATCTGTGACTGTCACTTCACCGCGTTCCGGATGTAGACCTGAGCGGGTCCATTCTTGGTCGCTGATCTGACTTAAAATGTCATTAACGTGGGCCGCGCTGCTCTTAATGGAGTGAAGTGAGTTAGCGACGCTACGTCCTTCGTAATGAAGACTGGAAGGGAAAGCCTCTTCATCGAATGGGATGATCGCTGGTTTATCGACGCTCAACAGATTTAAGAATCGCACTAGGAAGTGGGCATCTGAATCTGCCAGATGGTGGATCACGTAGGCTGCTGACCACCCCCCCGGCGCAGGGACGCGATTGAGATGCTCTTCGGAGAGTGACTCCCCGGTTGCAACAAATTCATCGGTTGCGGTGAGGAACTGAGCGAGGATCTCTTTTGTCATAACGTTATTTAAGCAGACCGACTGGCTTGAAGGTGGACATTTTTGTAGGGTCCCCAACAACTTGGCCAGCAACGTTATCCGCTTGAACTGCTGATATCGACTTCTGATTGTCAGAGATCCCCTGCTTGACCTTGCTTAAAGGCGTTGTTGGATAGCACTGAGGATTCTTAAGGAAAAAGTTGTACTCGGTAATCGCCGCCTTAAAAACGGCAATGTAGCTATCGTTGTAATTCAATCGATTGGTTAAGTTCTCGTTGGCAATGTATGCCTTAGCGGCCTGAACTACTCCGTACTGGAGCGCCACGTAGACCTTGTCAGCGTTGATTACCTCGGTAGTGATCTTCTTACAGGCGGCAGGAATCGCAGCAGCCTGAGCAGGACTGGAAGTGATCGCTAACCCACCACAGGCAATAGCGGTCGAAATCGCAACCACAGCGAGGGGGCGGCGTACGCGTGTACTGCCAGGATTCTTAGATCTCATGGCAGAAATTTACACGGTAATGGTGGCCTTCTAACGCACCAATCAGATTGAACTATTCCTGAGGAACTCCTTTAAGTAGGAGCTCACTTCTTCGTGCTTCTCCTCATGCGGATAGTGTCCCGCATCAGAAAATGTATGAGATTTGAAATTATGAAGGGCCTTCTTCCACTGATCTAGCTGTGGATCTCGAAAAGCTATGTCCTTCTTCCCCCACAAAATGAGAGCACGCTTATCGGAAATGCAATCGAACTTCGACCAAAGTCCTGCAAGCCATTCGCTGGACCCAATAATTTCGCGTGGAAATACCCAGGTACCTTTCCGATCTTTCTTTGATGGAAACGGGGCCAGGAACTGCCGGTGCAGCCCTGGAGTTAGTCGTGATTTCACTGCATACGCTTGCTTAAGAATCACCCTCGCAAAGAAATTGAAGTTGGTCGACAGGAACTTGCCGATTGGGCCACCGGCAAACCCGCTAAATCCACGGTAGTACCAATCCTTCTCCACTGACCAACACCAGGTATTGAGAATTACTAGATTCTTGATGCGTTCAGGATTTTCAAGCGCATATGAGAGGCCGATTGGTCCACCCCAGTCGTTTACAACAAGGGTGATTTCGCGGAGATCTAAATGATCCATGAAGTCAGCAAAGTTCTTGGCATGATCTTTCGGTAAGTAACTCCAGTTATTTGGTTTATCTGATAAACCAAATCCAATGTGATCTGGTGCGATGCATCGGTTAGTTCCAAGGAGGGCTTTTATCTGATGGCGATATGAGAACGACCAGTCGGGATTACCATGAACAAAAACGACGGGTTCTCCTTCACCTTCATCGACATAATGCATCTTTCCAACTGTCGAGTGAAAGTAATTTGATTCGAAGGGGTATTCGCCCCGATCTAGCCACGAGGGATTCAGCTCTGAACTACTCATGACATCACTCTATTCCTCCCCGAAACCTTGACTCAAGACTATGAAAATGGACTTATTGCTCATTGATATTTTCCTGCGGAGACTTTAGGTTTAATACAACTCTAGATCGGAGAAAAGTGATCTTTAATCGGCGCAAGAAATTGCCATTAACTATCGATCCCAACGATCTGGCTGCGATCGCCCATGAAAAAGAAATTTTGGCCCGCGAGGAGCTAGAGTCACACCTGAGCGGAGAGACAAACATTCCTACGGAAATTGGTTTTGAAAAGCCAATGTCTCAGTCATTTCGAGGTCTTCGCTCGACAGGAGGGAATCCTGCGGTTAAGAGGTTTACTTTCGGGAACTTTGGATTCATTGATGATGAGGATCCCACACAACCTCCGAAAGATCGAGATTAGCTATCAGTCCACCTTCTAATTACCGAAGCTGAGTGAGGGAATTTGGACTCATTGCTCATTGAAATTAGCCTGCGGAGTCTATAGATTTAATACAACTTTAGATCGGAGAAAAGTGATCTTTAATCGGCGCAAGAAATTGCCTCTCACCATCGACGCCAATGATGCCGCTGCAATTGCCCATGAAAAAGAAGTCCTGGCCCGTGAAGAGGTTGAGTCTCATTTTGGTTCAAATTATTCGACACCATCAGAGGTCACCTTTACGGCGATGGATTCAGATCTTTCAGATGGTTGGTCGGCCCAGTTGCCCAATGTTGTAAGGGGATCGGGTGCGCGCATGCTCGGACCATTTCGATTTACCGGTTTAAGAGCCCCAGAACCCGAAAAGGATCGCGACTAACTCAAGAAGGTATTCGAGTCGCATCGAATGGGCATGAGAGAATCACGCCATGAATAGCCTCACCACTGTGTCAGCGTTGACCTTCGGGATCCAAGCTTTTGTAACCCTTTTTGTAATCCTTGATCCTCTTGCGGCTCTCCCTATCTTCTTGTCATTGGTTTCAGGACGGAAGAAGAAGGAACAGATCAGCCTGGCTTGGCAAGGTGCCACATCGTCCCTTGTCATTATCGTGGTCTTTGCGCTCTTCGGACAGGTCATCCTCAATTACCTTCATATCTCACTTAATGCTTTGCAAGGCGCGGGAGGATTTCTTCTCTTCTTGATTTCGATGGAACTTTTGACCGGCAAGGTCGGCGGCGAAGCTGCACAGAACGAAAAAGTTAATATTGCGATGGTTCCGATCGGAACTCCAGTTCTTGCTGGACCTGGTGGAATTGTGACGACCATGCTCTATGTTCGCTATGCGCATACAACCGGTGACAAAGTAAGCCTTGCTGCAGCGATCATCATGGTGCACGTGGTTATCGGATTGATCTTGATGTTCTCAACGGGAATTCTGAGTTTGATTAAGGAGTCTGGAGTCACCCTTATTACGCGTGTGGCAGGTCTTCTAGTTGCAGCAATCGCTGTCGATATGATCGTTCAATCTATAAAGGGATTCTTTAACCTGGCGTAGGTGGCATAATCGCCGCATGCATGAGTTCAACGAAGAAGTCGAATCTCTGGCGCAAGAAATCTTGGCCTATAGCCTCAAGCGTCTGAAAGATAATCCTCCGCTTGATGGCCCGCAGAGTCCCGAAGAACTCTTTGCAAAAGTTGGAAACACGATCACAGAAGATGGCCTCGGTGGCCATGAGGCTTTGAAAGTTTTTACCGATACCCTGGCTCTGGCATGTATCTCTACCGATCATCCTCGATATCTCTCTTTTATCCCCTCTGCCCCGTCAGAGCACTCCAACCTCTTCGACCTTGTAGTGGGATCAAGCGCCTTATATGGGGGCTCTTGGCTCGAAGGTGCCGGTGCAGTCTTTGCAGAGAATCAAGCTCTGCAATGGATCAGCAACCTTGCGGGTCTGCCAGAAAGTTCTGGTGGCGTATTTGTTCAAGGTGGCACGATCGGAAATCTCTCAGCGCTAGTAGCAGCTCGAGTTCATGCGCGAGAGAAATATCCCGAGGTGACCAGGTGGGTAGTTGCCTGCTCATCGGAGGCTCACTCATCGATCAAATCGGCAGCCGACATCATGGATGTTCACGTACTCAATGTTCCTGCTGATGCAGATGGGATCATGACTGGCTCGAGCTTTGCAAGGACAGTCGATGGATACCTAGCGGAACACCCAACCCACCGAGTCTTTGCCGTCGTCGCGACAGCAGGTACAACCAACTTGGGAATCATCGACGACCTAGATGGTGTGGGAGTTGCCGCGAAGAATCGCGATATTTGGTTCCATGTAGATGGAGCATATGGATTAGCCGCGCTCTGTGCGCCTAGCGTTCGCCCGCTATTTAATGGAGTGGAACGCGCAGATTCACTGATTGTCGATCCACATAAGTGGCTCTTCGCGCCCTTCGATGCCTGCGCGCTCATCTATCGCGATCCCATGATCGCAAAGCGTGCGCACACCCAGCACGCCTCTTACCTAGAGACCTTGGAAGATCCCAACGAGTGGAATCCCTCGGATTATGCGATTCATTTAACTCGCCGGGCTCGCGGATTACCTTTCTGGTTCTCGCTGGCGGCAAATGGAACTCGGGAATATGCCAACGCGATGCAGCAGACTCTCGATATTGCAGCTCATGCCGCCCACTTGGTTAAAGCACATCCCAACTTGGAGCTCATCCATGAACCTAAATTATCTATCGTCGCGTTTAAGAGAGTTGGCTGGAGTACCGCAGATTACGAACAGTGGAGCGACAAACTCTTGGCAGATCAGATCGGCTTCGTTGTTCCTTCGGCGCATAAAGGTGAGCCGATACTTCGCTTTGCGATCGTTAACCCATGGACTACCGAGAAAGATATTGCAGATATTCTGGCGACGCTTTAAAAGTTAACGGTCCAGAACATTCTTTGTACGATCGTAAACCTGGCCAGTGCGCTTGTAAGCAATCGCACTTAGAGCCTCTAGAACAACTCGGTTAGCCAAGATCGCCGTGATATCTGCGGTATCAAATGGCGGTGCGACTTCTACGACATCGAGGCCAACCACGGGAAGTTCTAGGCAGATGCGGCGCACAGTTTCTAGGAGCTCACGGCTGGTCATTCCACCTGGCTCTGGTGTCCCAGTTCCTGGTGCCATGCCTGGGTCAACGACATCGATATCGACAGAGAGAAAGACTCCATCGCAATCATCGGTAAGAATCGTGAAGGACTCGTCCAGAACCGCATCGAGACCTCTGTTATGAATCTCTGTCATTTCGTAGGAGCGCATACCTTGATCGCGCATCCACTTGAGAGTCACATCGTCGGGCCAATATCCACGAAGCCCAAGTTGTAAGAAGCGATCGCCCCGAACTGCACCACTATTAATCAGCTGACGCATGGGGGTTCCGTGACCAACCAGAGCGCCAAATTGAGAGTCAGCAGTATCTGCATGCGCATCAAAATGCACCATCGAAATCTTGCCCTTGCCGCGGTGGTTAGCGATACCTGCGACATCTGCTGACGCAATCGAGTGGTCTCCGCCTAAAACAACGATGAAGGCACCGGTGCGAGAAATCTTCTCTGTAGCTTCTTCCAAGACCTTGAGCGAAGCGACTAAATCATGACCTGGCATCATCAAATCACCAGCATCGACAACTTTAAGATCCTTGAGGGCATCAACGCGCAGTGCCAAATGAGGGCGCTCGGCATCATGAGGTAGGTAATCCCCGCCGCGAATCGCTTGTGGACCAAACTTGGCGCCTGAGCGATGGGAGGTGCCGGAATCGATCGGTGCACCGACGATCACCACATCTGCATCTTGATAGGTAGAAGGATCATCCAAATCGCATTGTGGGACGCCTAAGAAGGTAAAAGAGGGTCCATACATATTGCCCAGGTTTGCCATGGGTTAAACCTTATCTCACCCCTGCGCGCCTGCGGCCAACGAACTGTCCAAGCAAGACGATGATCAATGCAATCAAGAACATAGAAGAACCAATCACATTCGCCTGGGGTGGTAGGCCACGTTGTGCCGAAATGTAAACGAACTTGGGAAAGGTATTTACATCTCCGGAGTTGAAGTTGGTAATGATGAAATCATCAAATGACAAGCTAAAGGCCAAGAGCGCTGCGGCTGCGATTCCGGGAGCTACTAGAGGCAGGGTTACGCGGCGGAAGGTCTGGCGTTCATCTGCATATAAATCCATGGCTGCTTGCTCTAAGCGGGGATCAAGGCTTGCAATACGCGCCTTGACGGTAACCACGACGAAGGAGATGCAGAACATCACGTGTGCGATAACGATGGTCCAAAATCCCGGATTAAATCCAAATGAGATGAACATCGTGAGTAGCGACGCTCCCATAACAATCTCTGGAGTCGCCATCGGCAAGAAGATAAGAATGTTGACAATAGAGCGTCCGCGGAATGCATAGCGACCCATAGCAAATGCCATAAGCGTGCCGAGGACTGTTGCAAAGAAGGTGGCGAGGACCCCGATTTTGAGAGAGTTACCTAACGCATTGCAGACATCTGGGGCTCCACAGGGATTAAGCCAGTTGTTCCAAGTGAATCCAACCCAGACCAGATTGCTCTTGGTGGAGTTATTAAATGAGAATACGAAGGTGTAAATGATGGGAAGAAAGAGATACGTAAAGCCCAAGAAGGCATAGATCCGGATTAAGTTGCGAGAGAACCACCTGGTGAGTTGGTTCATACCAACTCCTCTGTTCCAGCACGTTTAACATATGCCATCACAAGAACAAGGATCGTTACCATCAAAATCAGAGAGAGCGCTGCTGCGCCCGGGTAATCAACTATTTCTAGGTATCGCGCCTCAATGACATTTCCAATCATCTTGGTTCCCGGATTACCAAGAAGTTCGGCATTGATGTAATCACCCGCCGCCGGAATAAATGTCAGCAGAGTTCCAGCAACCACTCCAGGCATAGATAGTGGAACGGTAACTTTCCGAAATGTTGTTAACGCATTTGCGTATAAATCGCCCGAGGCCTCCATCATGCGGATATCGATGCGCTCTAGGCTGGCATAAAGCGGAAGCGTCATAAAAGGCAGGAAGTTATAAGTGAGTCCCGCGACGACGGCAAACGGCGTTGCGGTCAGGTGATCTTGCGCTCCCAATATGTGTGCAAAGCGCAGGACTTTAATGACAAGTCCCTGCTCCCCCAAGATCTGTTCCCATGCGACAGTACGAAGCAAGAACGAACAGAAGAAAGGTGCGACGATCAATACCAACAGCGTGTTCTTCCATCGGCCAGATTTGAAAGCTACCGCGTAAGCAAGTGGGTAGGAGATGATCAAGGCAAAGAGAGTTGCCAGAAAGGCATACTCAAAAGAGCGAATTAATTGCGCTTTAGAGGATGTGATCGCATCAATGAAGTTGGCGAATCGATAAGTCTGAACATATGTTCCGATTCCATAGCCCTGAGTTTGAGTTGATGTACTTATTAATTGGTAGATCGGCACTAAGAAGAATATGACGAGCCAGATGATTCCAGGAGCCAGAAGCCAATATGGAAGCAACTTCTTCTTACTGAGAACAGTCTTCTTCTCGTGGGTGCCCGTGTGTAAGAGCGCGGTACTCATTCGCTATCTGGATTCGCTTCCGAGCCGGCATTGGCATCTTGATCGCCGGCAAGCCCAAAGGTGAATATCGGCTCCCACGAGATGGTGACCGCATCACCCTTAGCGAGTGGCGGAGTTCCATCATCGTTCTGCTCAAAGACCATGAGCTCTTGACCCCATGGCATCTCCACCTGGTACTGGGTGCTGACGCCGATATATGAGGCATCTGAGATAACCCCACCAATAAGAATATTTCCGCTCATAGAAGTTCCCGCTGGTTGGATACGGATCTTCTCTGGTCGAATTCCGAGCAAGACCGAGGAGTCATGCGCATGATTTCTGGCTGCCGGAAGTGCGATCTTGGTACCGAAGATGTCGACGACCTTGTTATCACCTGAGGCATCAACGATCGATCCCTTGATCAGATTAGATTGCCCCAAGAAATTAGCTACGAATGATGTCCGTGGATTATCATAAAGATCGGCGGGCGATCCCATCTGCTCAATCTTGCCCTCGTTCATAACGGCGATGGTGTCGGCCATAGTCATGGCCTCTTCCTGATCGTGGGTAACGTGGACGAAGGTAATTCCGACCTCAGTCTGAATCCACTTCAACTCAATCTGCATGGCGCGGCGCAACTTAAGATCGAGTGCACCTAGTGGTTCATCCAGGAGCAGAAGTGCCGGCCTATTGACGATCGCACGCGCCAACGCGATGCGTTGCTGCTGGCCACCTGATAATTGATTTGGTTTACGGCTGGCTAAGTGAGTGAGTTCAACGAGCTCCAAGGCCTTTTGAACCTGAGCATCGACATCCTTGACTCCCCTGCGGCGCAATCCAAATGCCACGTTCTCATAGATAGTCAGATGGGGAAAGAGCGCATAGTTTTGAAATACGGTATTCACGGGTCGCTTATAAGGCTTCTCGTAAGTGATATCGGTGTTACCGAGAAAGATTGAACCTGAACTTGGTTCCTCAAGCCCCGCAACCATCCGTAGCGTCGTGGTCTTGCCGCACCCAGATGGTCCAAGCAGCGCGAAGAATGACCCCTCCGGAATAACTAAATCCAGATTATCTACAGCAACAAAGTCACCGAAGCGCTTAGTTAAGTTCTTGAGAGTGAGATCTCCGTGTGCCGAGGTAGAAGCGTCAACCACTATGCGTTACCACTCGCCTTCTGAAACGCCGTTGAGAACGAGATCTGCTCGGCCTGTGAAAGGTCACGGAAGACTTTGAGGTTCTTCCACATTGCATCATCTGGGAAGATCAATTTGTTGCTGACCTGGGCAGGGTTGACCTTCTCCATTGCTTGTTGCGCTCCCGCAACAGGGCAGATGTAGTTGATGTAGTTGGCAACTCGCGCCGCAACCATTGGGTCGTAGTAATAATTGATCACCGCTTCGGCATTGACCTTATTAGGTGAGAGCGCTGGAATCATCATGTTGTCGGTAGAGAAGGTCCCGCCTGACTCAGGGATCGCAAAACCAAATCGGTTGGAGTTCTGAGCATTGAGTTGGTTGATATCTCCCGACCAACCAATGACCGCTACAGCGTCACCGCTGATGAGATCCTCCTGATAGCTCTGACCTTTCACTTGGCGGATATACCCATCGTGAATCATCTTCTGCAAGAAGTCGATGGCATTCATAAATTTGTCGCCGCTAAAGGGTTTGGTGATATCGACCCCTTGCCAGAGCATGATCAATCCGATGGTGTCGCGCATCTCGGACAATACTTCGATCTTGCCCTTGTTTGCTGGAGCAAAGAGCTGCTCCATCGTGTGTATTCCCTTTGGATTCTTCTGGTTGCTCCACGCAAATCCAGCGATAACACCTGCCCATGGGAGCGAATAGTGACGGCCTGGATCTAGAGGGCGATTAAGCAAAAATGGTAGAACATTCTTCTTATTAGGAATCTTGGTGTCATCGAACTTGGCGACATACTTACCGTTAATCCATCGGGCAGCCATCCACTCGGTGAGGACGACAATGTCGTAGCCGATATCTTTCTTCAATCGAAGTTGCGGCGTTACCTTTGCAGTGAAGGTGTCGTTGTCATCGACCACCTCCATGTAATTAACGGGAATCCCGGTCTTCTTGGTGAAATCAACCAGGGTGGGATAACTCTTCGTCTTATTGTCGTAATCCAAATAGAGCGACCAGTTTGCAAAGCGCACAGCGTTCTTGGTGCTCGCCGCTTGTGCTATCTCTTCATTGGAGAGACCAAGCAGTGATGCAGCCCCTAGGCCACCCGCAGCTTTGATCAGATTTCTTCTGGAGATTTCAATTGCCATAATCAACCACCCTCCAAATTGCCGCTTCTAGATATCCGATCCTATGACCGGGTACGACTACTTACAATCATTAAGAAGTAATTCCCTCGATCGATTCATCGCGTATATGCCAACTGGTTCCATACGAACTAAGCAGATCTAAGAATGGCTCTGCGGGGAACCATTCGGGGCCATTAACTCCTTCAGGCTTCCAATCACCGCGCTCGATTAATTCAAGTGCGATAAGTGGGTTAATCGCGGTCTGCCACACAACTGCTTGATCACCGTACTCCCCCATTGAGAACGCATTATCGACGACGTTGTAGATGTAAACCGCTTTAGGTTTTCCTTGCTTATCCAAACCTTTTACTTGGATGCCAGCGCATGTCTTACCTGACATACGAGAACCAAGTGTCGCTGGATCTGGCAAGAGCGCGGCGAGCACATTGCGCGGAGAGACAGAAACTCCCTGCACGCTCACTGGTTCGGTTCTATCAAGTCCTAAAGTATGAATGGTCTTTAGAATCTCAATAAAGTGCGAACCAAGTCCGTACTTGAATGCAACTTTTCCAGCATCAACTTTGCGAGGAATCAGCGCCACTTCTTCGTGCTCCACATTTACACACTCAACAAGTCCGATCCCATCTGGAAAATCAAAACTCTCAAGATCAGAGAATGGCTCGGTCGTATACCAACCGCGATCTCTCTCCCACATCAGAGGAGGATTGAGGCACTCTTCGATTGTGGTCCAGATGGAGAAGGTGGGAGCGAAGTCATACCCCTCAACAACGAGATTGGAACCGTCATAGACGATCGCGGAGTCGATCCGTGAAAATAAATTGTCGGCGGCGTAACGGGCGAAGACATCGCTTAGCCCAGGTTCCACACCGATTCCGACCAGCGCGTAGATACCTTTAGATTTGAAAGAGTCATCGCGAGCGAACTGTTGCTCACCCAGCATCAAACCGACTTCTGCATGGGGATTAGTTGGGTGCGCTTTAGAGAGGGACATCGCCATATCAACGTAGTTGACGCCTTCTAGCTCACAGGCCTCAAAGATGGGCATCACGAACCGTGGATCGACGGCATTGATGACCGCGTTAGGTGCCACGCTCTTGATGAGTAAACGGATATCGTCGACGCTCGAAGCATCGACTGCGGCCGCCTTAAATCTAGGGTCGCTGAGTCTGGCCACTGCACTTTGTGCGCGAGCCAGATCCCGGTCTGCAACGACCATCTCTGTAATAAATGAACGACGGGCTGCGATATTTGCTATCGCACTACCTACACCACCGGCTCCGATAACGAGGGCCTTCATAAAAATCAACTCCAAACGGTTATTTCGAGTCTAGCCCCGCTGGATGATGAATTCCATCACCCAAAAGGGCAGGTCTGACTCCAATTTTTTAGCCAGTAAGATTACGTAGTGATTGCTACCCAGAGTGTTGAACTTCGTGCTGGGGCCAGACTCCTCGTAAAAGATGTCACGGTTCGCATCAATCATGGAGATCGCATCGGATTTGTTGGTCGAAATGGTGCGGGTAAGAGCACCCTCGCCAAGGTCCTTGCTGGTGAGGGACTTCCCGCTGGAGGCCAAGTTCTGCGAACTGGAACGATCGGATACCTCCCCCAAGATCCACGAACAGGTGACCAAGAAGAGAGCGTCATCAATCGAATTCTCTCCGCACGCGGTTTGGATCAGATCGTGACCCGAATGCGTAAGGCGGAAGAGGCGATGGCTACCGCTTCTATGGAAGAACTCGAAGTTGCTATGGAGCGGTACAGCCGCGTCGATCAAGAGTTCAGCGTCGCCGGAGGTTATGGAGCATCTGCAGAAGCAGAATCCATCGCGATGAACTTGGGACTTCCAGAGCGAATCTTCAACGACAGTTTGGAAGGTCTCTCTGGTGGACAGCGACGTCGGGTCGAACTGGCACGTCTACTCTTTGGCGGCTCTGAGACGCTCATCCTGGATGAACCGACAAACCACCTTGATGCCGAGTCCATCAACTGGTTGCGCGAATATCTCGGTAAGTATTCCGGCGGGCTCGTCATCATCTCGCACGATGTAAATCTGATTGAGACTGTCGTTAACAAGGTCTTCTACATCGACGGCAATCGAAACGTCATCGATGTCTACAACATGGGTTGGAAGAAATATCTGCAGCAACGTGAAGATGATGAACATCGTCGCAAGAAAGAGCGCGCGAACGCCGAGAAGAAAGCTGCAATCCTTGCTAAGCAAGGCGAGAAGATGCGTGCCAAGGCTTCCAAAGCTGTTGCCGCCCAAGGCATGTTGCGTCGTGCAGATGCGCTATTAGCGGGGCTGGAAGATGTTCGTAAATCTGACAAGGTCGCCAAATTGCGCTTCCCTACCCCCGCTCCATGTGGCAAGACACCACTCATGGCACACGGACTTTCCAAGTCGTATGGCTCGTTAGAAATCTTTACCGATGTCGATCTAGCGATTGATAAGGGCTCACGCGTGGTTATCTTGGGTCTCAACGGCGCCGGTAAGACCACACTTCTAAAAATGTTAGCGGGAGTTACCGAATCAGATACCGGCGAGATTGAACCAGGACACGGCCTCAAGATCGGTTACTACGCCCAGGAACACGAGATGTTGGACTTCGAACGCTCGGTTCTCGAGAACATGATCTCTTCAGGTGAAGGCGTCGGGGAACCCCAAGCTCGCCAAGTACTTGGCTCATTCCTCTTCAGTGGCGACGACGTTCAAAAGCCCGTCAAAGTTCTTAGTGGTGGAGAGAGAACTCGGTTGGCGCTGGCAACCTTGGTTGTAGGAGCTGCCAACTTGTTGTTGCTCGATGAGCCAACAAACAACTTGGATCCTGCTTCACGCGATGAGATTCTTGCCGCGCTCTCCGAATATCAAGGCGCGGTAGTGATGGTTACCCACGACGTTGGTGCTGTCGTTGCGCTCAAGCCGGAGCGTGTCCTGCTACTACCCGATGGCGATGAAGATCTTTGGAATGATGAGTACTTCGACCTCATCGCCTTGGAGTAATAGTCTTACAATTTAAGCGCGTAGGGCCGCTGCAATCTGTCGGAAGTCTTCGACCAGGATATCAATCTCGTTCTGCTCATGCGCCAAGCTAATGAGCCATTGCTCATCGAGTCCTGGAGGCGTAATGATTCCGCGATTGAGCGACCATAACCATGAGAGCTCAGCGACTTTAAAATCGGTCGCTTTGTAATCACGATAATTGCGAACTGGATCTACCGACCAGGTGATACATCCTTTGATTCCAAATCCAACTGTGTGAGCAGGTAATTCGTAATCGTTGATGATCTCAGTAATACGATCAAGCGCTTGGTAGTTGAGAGCCTCGGCCTTACCCAGACTTTCTGGAGTACAAACCCTGTCCATGGCGCGAACACCAGCCATTGCTAATGGATTGGCGTTGAAGGTTCCAAAATGGTGGAAGCGTCCATCGGCAATCGCGTTCATGATCTCTTTCTTGCCACCAAATGCTGCAAGTGGAAGTCCGCCACCGATTGATTTGGCAAGACAGATGAGATCAGGCTTTACACCAATACGTGCAGCTGCACCTTTAGGCCCTGCAGTGAGACCGGTCTTAACTTCATCGAAGATCAAGATGATTCCGTATTGATCACAGAGTGCGCGCACTGCTGCGAGGTATCCCTCGTCGGGAAGTACGATCGCAAGATTTTCTAGAACAGGCTCCATGATGATGCATGCGATTGTCTTTGCATGCTCTTTGAATACCTTCTCAAGAGCGTCCAGATTATTAAATGGGACGACGTAGATCTCGCCGACATTTGCTCCGGCAGGAATTACAGGTGTTGGCGCATCGGCAGGACCGGCCAACTTCAGATCTGGCTTTGCAGAAACTGTAAGCGGGTCATAGCTACCGTGATAGCCACCCTCGATTTTTACGAGCCCATCTTTACCCGAGTAAGCCTTAGCCAGACGCACCGCATACATGGTGGCCTCGGTACCCGAGTTGGCAAAACGGATCTGATCTACATCAAATCTCTTGCAGATGCGCTCAGCACCGTCACGCGAGATTGGAGATGGGGTCACAAAGAGAGTTCCGGAATCTAGGGCACGCTTTGTCTCGGCTACAACCTCAGGGTTGAGGTGACCGGCGAGCATCGCGCCAAAGCCCATCGAGAGGTCGAGCAACTTGCGCCCATCGACATCGGTCATCCAGGCTCCCTTTGCACTCACGATAGAGAGTGGATATGGATCCCAGTGTTGGAAACTAGATGGAACGCCTAACGGCATCGAGCCGAGGGCAAGATCGAACTCAATTCGTGAAGCGAATGAGGATTTTGCGAAGCGTTCCCATTCGAGAGCGAGTAGCGATTCAACTCGGCTTACATCGATTGGACGTGGATTCTTACTTAGCTTTCTAAATGTTTGTGGCTCTAATGTTTGAGTCATTTTCGAACGTTGTGTGCATCGACGACTCTTGGCTGGTGCCAAGACACGATGACAGTCTCCCTTATAGTTTTCGCTTCCCTTGATATTCCCTGGGCTTATTTAAAATAAATAAGTGACCTAGGACTCAAAAAACGCTATGGCGAAGGTAGCAGATAGTCACCTGAAATTCACCTCTGGCAGGATTTTCAGGGCGCGCCTTAGACTTTTTTCGAATAAAGTTCAACCTTAAGCGGTGAATAGCCACAATTTTGGAAGGTTTGCGATGTCGAATCAAGAAGCAACTAAAAGTCGTAAGAAGCACCATTGGCAACCAGGAGATGAAGGACTCGATCCAAATCGTTGGTATGCACTTGTTGTAATCGCAATCGCATCTCTAATGATTGTGTTGGATGCATCGATCATTAACTTAGCTCTTCCTAAGGCACAAGTTGCACTTCATATCTCTAATGCCAACCGCCAATGGGTTGTTACTGCTTATTCACTCGCCTTTGGATCACTGCTACTCCTCGGTGGACGTATTGCGGACTACGTTGGTCGTAAGCGCATCTTCATTATTGGTTTGATCGGTTTTGCCGGTGCATCAGCTCTCGGCGGATTCGCAACGACGCAAGGACTACTTTTCGGTGCTCGCGGATTGCAAGGCGCATTCGCGGCACTTCTTGCACCATCTGCGCTCTCTCTCATCAATGTGACTTTCACAGTTCCTAAAGAGCGCGCTCGTGCATTTGGAGTGTACGGCGCAATCTCTGGAGGCGGTGCTGCCATTGGTTTGATCGCCGGAGGCGCACTTACTCAATATGCAAACTGGCGTTGGTGCTTGTTTGTGAATGTACCGATTGCTCTTATCGCAGTTATTCTCGCTATTCCTAACCTGCATGAGTCAAAGGCTGCTGGCGATAATAAATATGACATCCCAGGCGCTGCAACAGTAACTCTTGGTCTGATCAGTTTGGTCTATGGCTTTAGCCAGGCTGCAAATAATGGATGGGCAAATCTACATACCTATCCTTACTTCATTCTTGCCGCTCTCTTCATCGGAGCCTTCTTAGTCGTCGAGACTCAGGTAAATAATCCTTTGCTCCCACTTCGCGTCGTGCGTGAGCGCAACCGCGGTGGTTCTTACCTGACCTCTTTGCTAACTGGAACCGGACTCTTCGCAATGTTCTTGTTCCTCTCTATCTACATGCAGAACTTCTTGCATTACTCACCACTTCACTCAGGTTTTGCCTTCTTGCCATTTAGCGGTGGAATCATCGTGGGTGCAGGCATCGCCTCTCAGCTCCTTCCAAAAGTTGGACCTCGTCCTTTGATGGTCGGCGGTTTGGTCGTAGGAGCTGCTGGTCTCTGGTTGCTCTCAGGCATCACCCCAACATCAAGTTATGTGAAAGATCTGCTGCCAGCGATGGTCATCATGTCCCTTGGGTTGGCCTTCGTATTTATCCCAAGCGCCAGCACTGGCCTACACGATGCAGGTGAGCACGATGCTGGAATCGCCAGCGCCATGCTCAACACCAGCCAGCAGATCGGTGGCTCACTTGGAGCAGCGCTTCTCAATACAGTGGCGCTCTCATCAACGGCCGCCTTCATCAAGGGCCACGCCTCTCTCGGGGCGAAAGCTCCCATTTATGGCGCGGTGCATGGCTTCAGCACCACTTTCAAGATAGGTGCAGGATTCCTGCTAGCTGCAGCCCTCGTCTCTGCCACCTTCATCAATGTTGGCAAGGACTCGCTCGTTGAGCATGAAGGGGGCCCTGCCCTCTAGATATAACAGGACGGTCGCGCCTTATTGCGATAGATTATTACTTGCGAATCGTTCGCAAGTAGTAAGGATCAGGAGGAATCCATGAACGCTCCGGCGGGTCTCCAAAAGAAGAGGTCGAAGAATCCATTCGCCTCACTATCTGGTGATGAAAGACGTCGATTACTGGCGATGTTTGGCGTTATTTTCTTTCTGCTATTCGGCGGTTTGATCTTGATGGCCTTCGCAACATCCAGTCACTACAAACTCTCCGATGGCACCATGTTTGGTTGGGGTACCGGCTTTCTAGCGCTGACTCTAGGTATGCGCCACGCATTTGATGCCGATCACATCTCTGCCATCGATAACACGACGCGTAAATTGATGGCTGAAGGCCAACGCCCAATGGGAGTTGGATTCTTCTTCTCACTTGGACACTCCTCGGTGGTGACCGCTCTCGCAATTGCCCTCAACTTTGGAATTAAATCTTTAGGTGTGCAAGTCAAGGATGACAACTCATCCCTGCACCACTACACCGGCCTTATCGGCACCACCGTGAGTGGCACCTTCCTTGTGCTAATTGCACTCCTCAATTTCATGGTCCTCCTCTCGGTTTTGAAGGTCTTTGTGGCGATGCGCAAGGGTCAGTACAACGAGGCTGAGTTAGAGAAACATTTAGATTCTCGCGGTTTCATGATGCGCTTCTTTGGACCTATAGCTCGTCGCATCGACAAGAGCTGGAAGATGTACCCGCTCGGAGTTCTCTTCGGCCTTGGATTTGATACCGCGACTGAAGTAGCTCTTCTTGTGCTAGCCGGATCTTCCGTTGTTGCCGGACTTCCTTGGTGGGCAATCTTGGCACTACCCATGTTGTTTGCAGGTGGAATGAGCCTGCTCGATACCATTGATGGATCATTTATGAACTTTGCATATGGTTGGGCATTTTCCAAGCCAGTTCGTAAGGTTTACTACAACATCGTCATTACTGGACTTTCGGTAGTTGTGGCTATTTTCATTGGTGGACTAGAAGTTGCTCAAGTATTTGCGCAACAACTCAATCTCACTGGTGGCTTCTGGAACTACGCCCTTGCTTTTAATATCAACAAAGCGGGGTTCATCATCGTGCTGATGTTCGTTGCTGTTTGGGGGGCGGCGCTTCTCATTTGGCGTTATGGAAAAATTGAAAATCGCTGGCATGACCATGCCCACAGAGCTCAAGTGGAACGTGGTGAGATTGAAGATCACGCCGCCGCTGGTGTGGAACTTGGTCCGATTACTGATGGATTTAAGATCGACTGATTGAGTGTGAAAAACCCCCGCAGAATTATCTCTGCGGGGGTTTTTAATTTACTAAGGAGTTAGCGCTCAAGCTTTCCAGCAATGAACTCTTCTGTGCGCTCATGAGCTTGCTCATCAGTGTATTGAACTGGTGGAGACTTCATGAAGTAGCTTGCAGGTGAGAGCAAAGGTCCACCAATCTTGCGATCGAGTGCGATCTTGGCGCAACGAAGCGCATCGATGATCACGCCGGCAGAGTTTGGTGAATCCCATACTTCGAGCTTGTACTCGAGGTTAAGAGGGACATCTCCGAAGGCGCGACCTTCAAGGCGCACATAGGCCCACTTGCGATCATCAAGCCATGGGATGTAATCGGATGGTCCGATGTGGACGTTCTTCTCACCTAAGTCATGCTCAAGTTGTGAGGTCACAGACTGGGTCTTTGAAATCTTCTTCGACTCAAGACGATCGCGCTCCAACATGTTCTTGAAGTCCATGTTTCCACCAACGTTGAGTTGATAGGTGCGATCTAGGTGTACGCCACGATCTTGGAACAACTTCGCCATGATGCGGTGGGTGATGGTTGCACCAACCTGCGACTTGATGTCGTCACCGATGATTGGGATACCGGCCTGTGTGAACTTATCTGCCCAGACTGGGTCAGATGCGATAAAGACTGGAAGAGCGTTAACGAAAGCAACGCCGGCGTCGATTGCGCACTGTGCGTAGTACTTTGCAGCCTCTTCGGAACCAACTGGCAAGTAGCAGATCAAGACATCGACCTTGCGCTCCTTGAGCGTTGCAACAATGTCAACAGGAGTTGCTGTTGATTCAACGATCGTCTCGCGATAGTAACGACCAAGACCATCTAGGGTGTGGCCGCGTTGCACGATCAAACCTGTTGGCGCTACATCTGCGAATTTGATTGTGTTGTTCTCAGATGCCCAGATTGCGTCGGCAAGATCTAAACCGACCTTCTTGGCGTCAACATCGAATGCAGCAACGAAATTCACGTCGCGAACATGGTAACCACCAAGCACTGCATGCATTAGTCCAGGGATCTCGACATCAGCTGCCGCATCCTTGTAGTAAGTCACGCCTTGGATGAGCGAGTTTGCGCAGTTTCCTACGCCGATAATCGCTACGCGGATTTCTTTACTATTAGTCACGAGGACTTCCTTTCAGTATTGATCATTTCTTGTAGCCAGGCGATTTCACGCTCAGCAGATTCCAATGAGTGACGACGCCACTCAACTAAATATCGATCGATTCCTTCCGGCGACTTCTCAAGTTCGCTGCGAAGGATCATTGCCTTCTCTACTAACTTGTGATGACGACCTTCTAGAATCTGAAGTCGATTGCGCTGTGGGGTTGGCCCAAAGAATGCGAATCGGACTTCAAAACTTTCATCTTCCCAACTATCAGGATCGCTACTGGCAGAGATCGCCTCGAAGCGAGCTAGGCCAACTTCGGTGATCGCATAGACGATTCGGGAGCGACGGCTGACGCCAGGGTCGGTTGAGAGGCTCTCTTTGATGAGTCCCGCCTCAAGCATGCGGTGCAGCTGGGGGTAGAGGACCGAGAAAGAGAGAGCCCGGAAGGGACCATAGATTGCCGTCATCCGCTTGCGGAGTTCATACCCGTGGAGCGGTCCCTGGCTGAGGACGCCTAATAAGGCGAACTCAAGGGATTCACTACGCGAGCGCATCTATAGACTCCATACTCATAAGAACCAATTGCTTGGATCAGATTTAGCTAACTTAGATCGAATAGATCTATCGATTCGATATAACGATCCGTAACCTATCGAATCGATACAAAACTGTCCACCTCGACTCGCCCGGTTCAAGTACCCTCCGTGAGTGACCTTGATCATCCCCTCGCGCTTCTGGGAGTACGTAGTGGCGACCACGCTCATTATCTGGGCTCCCGGTCCGAGCGTCCTCTTCACGATCGCTAGGGCGGTCTCCTGGGGGCGTACGGTGGCTTTAGCAACTGTATTAGGCAACGCTCTAGGGCTCTTCACCATCTCTGTGTTGGTTGCTGTGGGTCTTGGCCCGATCTTGGCCCACTCGCATCCCTTCTACCTGGGGGTTCAGTGGCTAGGTGCCTTCTATCTGATCTACCTCGGGATTGACGCCTACCGCCATAGTCGAGAGCATGCTGAGTCGATGACCGATCTCAGCGGTGGCAAACCCTCTGTCATGAAGACAATTCGGCAGGGGTATCTGGTTGGCGTCCTCAACCCTAAGAGCTTGGTCTTCTTCGCGGCAATCTTGCCTGAATTTGTGGATCGGCCAAGGGGTCACTTGGTAGATCAACTACTTTTTCTCGGTGCGGTGTTCTGCGCCATCGCCCTCATCTCAGATGGAACCTGGGGCGTCATCGCCGCCACCATTCGAGGCTGGCTCTCATCGGATCCTAAAAGGTTGGAACGCCTGCGCATGGGAGGCGGCGTCGTCATGGTCGGACTTGGCCTACTGACCTTTGCCAACTCTCTCATCAACGGGTAACACAACCTCCCAATCACGATCGTGGCGTAACGAGCGGCTGTCACCGCTTTAGTACACACTTCGGCTATAAATAATTCGAGGGCTCTAGTCCCTCGCTCCGAGAGAAGTAGGTCATCATGGGCGAACCACGTGCCGCCATTAGTCCAAGCCACCTTACCTACGCCTGGGGTGACTGCCACCGCTGCCTCTGGCTTCAGTACAACCACTCTGTCGCTGCTCCGATGCAGATGCCACTTATCGGTGACCTCGCAGATATGCAGGAGCGTTATTTCATCGGCGCTAAGACTTCAGATATGCACCCCGATCTTCCTGAGGGCAGAGTCCATTCGCATGGTGGTTGGGTAGTCTCCAAGAACATCGTTGTCGATGGGGTGGACTCCGGTTTATTCATTCGCGGCAAGTATGACCTTTTGCTCGAGTTTGCCGATGGAACCTACGGAATTGTTGACTGCAAACTCCAGAAGAAGGATTACGACAAGAGCACTTTCTACGCCCCTCAACTCGAGGCATATGCATTTAGTCTGGAGAATCCGCAGAAAGATGCACCTAAGCAGATCTCTTTGATTGGTCTATATACCTGGTCTCTAGATCGCGCCTCTGGAAATCTGACGACTGGCTTCGGATATCGGGTCAACAGTTCCTGGTTCCCTGCAGAGCGCAATCCCATTGCACTTCAAGAACGCTTAGCCGACTTAGTTCGTATGGTCCAAGGGGAATGTCCGCCTGCTAAAGATGGTTGCGGAACCTGCGAATATGTTGCTGCCCGCCGTGAGATTTTAGGAAACGGCTAGTCTTCTTCGCTCTTCTTCTCTTGCTTGTTCTCTGAAGCTTGCTTCTCTGCCGCAATCGCATTCTTGGCATCTGAGGCATACATATCTACATAGACCTGCCCGGAAATCTTTTGAATCCCTTGCATGATCTCATCAGTCACTTTGCGTAGGTACTGCAGATCGCTGGAGTCACCATTGAAATACATAGGCTCTCCAAAGACCATCTCAACGCGGCGGACTTTTGGAACAACCTGTCCCGTAGGTTGAATCTCTGCAGTATTGAACATGGCGACGGGAACTACTGGAGCACCTGAATCAATTGCCATGCGGGCGATACCAGTGCGCCCCTTATATAAACGGCCATCAGGAGAGCGCGTGCCCTCTGGATAGATGCCGATGCAATTGCCCTCTTCCAAAAGCTTAAGACCTGTTCGCAGTGCAGCCTCGCTACGACGACCACCAGAACGATCGACCGGTACCTGGCCTAAGGCCTGAAAAGTTATCTTCTTAATAAATCCCTTGATTCCAGGTGAGGTGAAGTACTCACTCTTAGCCATGAAGGTGACCTTGCGCGGCACTACCAGAGGCATGAATACCGAGTCGCTAAAGGACAAGTGATTGGAGGCGATGATGACGGGGCCAAGGTTTGGAACATGACGTAATCCGCTCACCTTGGGACGGAAGAGCACCATCAAGATGGGGGTCAAGAAAGACTTTAAAAAGGTATAGGCCATAGTTGATCTCCCCTCATTTCCATTCCGTAAATTCCATTGCGTCAATCAGCGTTCCGCCCATAAGCGCCTCGCCGATCGAACTCCGAGGGGTCTAATTTAGGGGTTAAAGCCCACTCTGTGACACCATCTGAGCGTGACGGATATTGCAAACTCAGAAAGTTTCTACCTTTCTGGGGGTAAAACTGGAGTTTTGATGCTCCATGGCTTCACCGGATCCCCCGCATCCGTGCTTCCTTGGGCGCAGGGAATCCATGAGGCGGGCTTCACCGTCAGCGTTCCGCGTATTGCCGGGCATGGCACCAAGTGGCAAGAGCTCAACCGAAGCACATGGCACGACTGGTACGACTCAGTTGAGTCAGCCCTCCTTGCCCTGAAGAGCAATTGCGATCGCGTCTTTGTCGCTGGCTTCTCCGTCGGTGGTGCCCTCGCATTGAAGTTGGCGCAGGTGCGAGGCAGCGAGATCGAAGGTTTAATTCTTCTCAATCCATCAATCTTTGACGATAGAAAATTTTTTAAACTTGTTCCCGCTCTCAAACACATCGTCTCCTCTGTTAAAGGTGGGCCGAGCGATGTGGCACAACCAGGTGCACCCGTACATGGATACGATCGAATCCCCCTTAAGGCTTTGGATTCGGTGCGAGACCTATGGAAAGTTGTTGAACGCGATCTCTATCTCGTAGATCTTCCACTTTTGATTGGATACTCAATCAATGATCATGTGGTCAATCCAAGTTGCAGCCACACCGTAATTGATAATGTCACGTCTCCGAGCATCCGCGAGATTATCTTTGAACGTTCATTCCACAATGTCTCACTGGATTATGAGGTCGAAGACCTGATCGCCGAGAGCGTCGAATACATTCAAGATGTACTAACTGGCGAGTTTGAAAGTGCCAACGAAAACGATGAGAACGAATTGATCAACGCCGAGTTCGAGTCAATAGTTTCTCAGCTATCCCTCGATGAATCTGCTCCAACTACCTACTTAGATGAACTCGATGCTCGCGGTGAAGAACATTTTGTCCACCCAGATCCAAAGTTGCCGCATGTGGATCAAGCAGCGCGGATAGCAATCGCCTGTCTCCTCGGTGGACCCGCCTACCTCTTACTCGAATACACAACCGGCTTCTCATTCTTTGGTACGGGACCATGGCCAGGCTTCCTCTTATTTACTGGTGGAGTCGTGGCATCCATTATCCGTCTGGCGCGCAATGACGATGATTACGATGATGGAGCGGAAGTTTAAATAGGTCTATCTGCCCGACTATTTGGTGGTGATACTCCACAAATTCTGTGCATCGTAATTCCACTGCTGCCATGTCATCTGCAATATTTGGCCCCAGGTGATGATAATGGGACCTTTCGGGGTGTATCCATCTACTACAACCCAGTGATAACCACTTTGAGCTATTTGATATCCTGCAAAGTTATCTCCTGCTGTTAACTGTAATTGTGCAATCAGATCGCGAGTAATAGGAGTATCTAAAGCGCTCTCAACGGTAAATGGGTCAAGCGAAAGTGATGTGGCTTGTTGTAGAAATGTGTCGCCAGTCCCCGAACGTTTCCAATATGCGAAGAGTTCCTCATTACTTAACTCTTTCTCAGTTTTTCCAAGAGCATCTGAAAACTCCGCCTCAATCTGCGCAGGGCTTTGGGTTAAACCCAAGTATGCCTCTTCCCAATCTGCAACCGCCGCGAAAGTGCAATCCCCAAGGAGCTCGGGAGCTAAGTTGCCAAAGGTCGGATAATTTTCGAAGACGGCATCAATATTGCAAGCGTTCATTGCATTTGTGCAGGATTGGATTAGTCCAGAGTTCGGAACAATAGAAACATTACTGTCATATGATCCAGTTCTATCGGTCGCCATAATCGTAAAATACTTACCGTCTATTGTGTTTGGCATAAGGCAATAGGTGTTGGTCGTCTCGCAAGTTATTGCATCCGGGGTGGCGGTTACGGTGTAAGAAATAAATCCATCACCAAAAGGAGCACTGGCGGGACACCAGTAGATTCCGTAGTTTTGTGGATCGACAGTAACTACCGTCAACTGGGATGCAGTTGCACTCGACCATCCTGGGTGATCTCCTGAAACCTCCCCGCTCCCACTACAGTCCAGATGTGGATCGGTTATCGTAGGAAAAAGTTCAGGCGCAATCGGCGGTGGCAAGTGAGTTTTCATAATTCGTGGAACAGTAAATGCAGAATGTACGGTTCGGGAAGGTGGACTCGATTGATTGCCATTGGTTATGAGGAGTGTTACTGCATGCACCACGCTGGGTACGTAGATATTTGTGGAACTTCTTGCGGAAACTCTGTAGCCACTGGGGATGCTGTCTATATAAATCTCCGCACTCGCCTGGAAAGGATACGGATTTAAATTTTGGTCCAGCCCATCCCAACTAATATTTAACTGTACATCTCCTGGTGGAACTCTTGGATTTGATATCGTCTTTACCTGGAGGCTCGAAAAATCAGGTGGGGGGAGATAACTCTTGATCTGATTTGGTTTCGCATCGTGACGCACCCCAGCTTGAGCGGTTGAAGTAACTGACTCAGTTTCAAAACTGGAGAGAAGGATGAACGCAAAAATAAGATTCCTTACAGGTGTTGCCCGCGACATACTTAAAGTGTCCCACTTTTGAATCGATTGGCAAATTGAAACCACTTCTAGCGACGAGCTAAGTCAGCAACTCCTACTAGCCCGGCATCATTTCCAAGTTCAGCGACAAGTACCTTTGGAAGTGGGTGCTTGCCAGAAAATGGCATGTACTTCTCAATTGCAAGTCGAGTTGGCTTCATCAAGAGTTCACCTGCATCAATGACACCACCACCGATGACGACGCAGGCCGGATCAACAATCACGCAGAGTGATGCAATACCAGCACCCAGCCAATCCCCTGTCGTATTGAATGCTTCGACGGCTAGTGGATCTCCTTCGCGCGCAGCATCTGTGATGTGATTTCCTTTTATGCCCTCAACTGTTCCATCTCCCCGCGCCAATAAGGAGTTAGCACGAGTTGGGTCCAGTTGAATTGCTTCAAGAAGATGTCGATGAAGCGCCGATCCAGAGGCATATTGTTCGAAGCATCCGTATGAACCACATCCACAGAGATGACCCCCAGGGACTAAACGCATATGACCAAACTCTGCCGCAACACCAAATGCTCCGCGATAGAGCTCTCCATTATTAACAAGTCCTCCGCCAATACCTGTGCCGACGGTGACCATCATGATCTCGCTCTCGCCGCGGCCAGCTCCATAAATGGCTTCGCCCCAGGCAGCTGCATTTGCATCATTTTCAATGACGACTGGAAGATTGATTTCGCGGGAGATTTCCGCCTTCAGATTGATGCCATTCCAACCTGCGATATTTGGAGTAGCGAGCATGGTCTGGCGATCAGATGAGACAAATCCTGCTGCAGATATTCCTACAGAACTCGCCTCGTGTTGGGCGAGCAACTCTTGGATGACGCCGATAATCGTTTCAGTGAGCGCGGCGCCCCCGGCCTTTGGCGTATCTTCGCGGTGAGTTGTGAGGATATTTCCTGTTGCGTCAACGACTCCACCGAGAACCTTGGTTCCCCCAATATCTACACCAATGCTGAAATTCTCCACCTGCGAAGATTACCTTGCGATAGCCCATGAAAGTTCGCGCCTTTCCCACTAGCGTTCTCGCATGATTGAGACGTACCTGCCGGCACTGGTGCCGCACCCAACGACGGGCAACATCACCAACATCATTACCGATCGGGCGGCCAAAGAGCCAAACCGGGTTCTGCTCTCCCGCCCATTGGGAGATGGGTGGCAGCCCGTCACCGCGATAGAGCTCGATCAAGAGGTACGCAGCATTGCAAAGGGTCTCATCGCCTGGGGGCTTGAGCGCGGGGATCGCGTTGCAATCATGGCCAAAACTCGTTACGAGTGGACCATCTTGGATTTTGCGATTATTTACTGCGGTGCAATCACAGTCCCCATCTATGAGACTTCGAGCGCCGAGCAGATCCGTTGGATATTAAGCGACTCAGGGAGCGCGCTCTTAATTGTCGAAACTCCATCACTCGCCCAATTGGCTTCGCCAGTACTGCCTGAAACTTGCAGGGATGTGCTCACAATTACTGCGGATGCGCTTCCCAATTTAGTTGCTGCTGGTCGTGCAATTCCTGATGCAACCCTCGACGAACGTCTCGCTTCAATCGGGCCAGAAGATTTGATGACCTTGATTTACACCTCTGGAACTACTGGAAATCCAAAGGGCGTCACTTTTACTCATGCCAACTTCATGTCAGAGTGTGCAAATGTCGTGCTCTATGCGCGAGTCGAATTTCTAAAGCCAGGCGGCTCCACGCTCCTCTTCCTTCCGATCGCCCACGTATTTGGTCGCATGATTCAGTTCGGCGCGATTCATGCCGGTCTACACCTCGCCCATTGCGGAGATATCAGCCGTCTGCCACAAGATTTGGGGACGTTTAAGCCAACATTGGTCTTAGCAGTACCGCGAATATTTGAGAAGGTATTCAACAGCGCCGAGACGAAAGCAATTGAATCCGGTAAAGCCAAGATCTTCAACAAAGCGGTAAGCACAGCAGTGGAATATTCGCAGGGGCTCGACTCTGGAACTATCTCGGCAAAGGTGCGTGCACTCCATCTCGTCTTTGACAAGCTGGTCTATTCCAAAATTAGAACCGGCCTTGGCGGTCGCGTCGACGCGGCTATTTCTGGTGGGGCACCTTTGAGTCCACGGCTAGGTCATTTCTTCCGTGGCGCTGGTATCAACATCCTCGAGGGTTACGGATTAACAGAGACAACGGCGGCATCAACTCTTAACGTCCGCTCTGCTCAGAAGATTGGCAGCGTTGGTCGACCTATCCCAGGTACGCGCATCAAACTCGCAGAAGATGGTGAGGTCCTTATCCAGGGCGATGTAGTCATGCAGGGTTACTGGAATAACGAGGCCTCAACTCAAGAGTGCATGACCGAAGATGGGTTTTTCAAGACGGGTGATCTCGGCCATATAGATAACGATGGTTACCTCAGCATCGTTGGTCGCAAGAAAGAGATCATCGTAACTTCAGGCGGAAAGAACGTTGCACCTGAAATTCTGGAAGACCGGCTCCGCTCGCATCCCCTCATCAGCCAATGCATGGTCGTCGGAGATAACAAGCCATTTATCGCTGCCCTGATCACCTTAGACCCTGATTCTTTGAAGACCTGGGCCACAAACAATAAGAAGGCCGGGGCAACAGCAGCAGATCTCGCCAAGGATCCTGCCTTGATCGATGTTATTCAAGCAGCGGTGGATGAGGCGAACAAAGTTGTGAGTCGTGCAGAGTCGATTAGAAAGTTCACCATCCTCCCTCAAGATTTCACTATCGCCGATGGCCAATTGACGGCGAAACTTTCGGTGAAGCGTCACGTCATCAACCAGCAGTTTGCCCAAGAGATCGCTGACCTATTTGGCTGAGCTCTCGCATGAACGCAGCCGCATAGCTCGCGAATTACATGATGGAATCGCGCAAGAGTTAGCGGCGATTGGATATGCCCTCGATAGTGAGATCGGAAGATCAGATACCTCGGCAGAATCTCGCACAGGATTGCGAAAGATTCGAGAGCAAGTAACTGGATTGAACAAGAAGATCCGCGATGAGATCTTTCTACTCCGCTCTACCCGAGATGATGTACAGAGCAATTTCTTAGCCGCCTTGGATTCAATTCCCGTTGACACTCGTGTGACTGGCTCCCTACCCGATACGGAAAAGGGTCTGGAACTCGGAAAAGTTTTAGTCGAACTGACCAGAAATGCGGTCGACCACGGTCAAGCTAGCGCCGTCAGCGTAGATATAACACAAAGTGAGATCCTCTTTGAAAATAATGGTGCGGCATCTGGACCAATCAAGAGTGAGCGATACGGACTCGTTGGAGTTGCTGAACGACTTGATCTGATCGGATGGAGTTTGAGTATCGAATCGGATTTTGTTCGCGCCACCTTGAAAGAACTAATTTAAATGTTGATTCTCATCGTTGATGATCATGAGTTGATCAGGGCGGGGCTAAAACAAGCCCTGCAATCAGCCGGTCACAACATCGTTGGTGAAGCCGCCTCGTTAGCAGAGGCGCGAGCCGAGTTACTTTTCACCCAACCCGATCTTGTGCTCGTCGATGTGAACTTGCCGGACGGATCAGGTTTAGACCTCATCACTCCCCTGCTTCGCTGCATCGTTCTCACGTTAGGTGATGATCCGACATCCTTGCAGCAAGTGCATCGACGCGGGGCTGCTGCCTACGTTCTTAAGGGAGAGCCGGTTACGCATCTACTTACGATTATTGAGCAACTAGAGAACTCCACGTATCACTTTGCCGCACCAGCGCTTCCGCAAAATAGATTTGATCTCACCCAACGCGAACTCGACGTTATTCAGATTCTGCAGACGGGATGGAGCGCCAAGGAGATGGCCTCTCATCTCTTTCTCTCCGAAGCGACCGTGAAGACTCACCTTGCCTCGATCTATCGCAAGCTAGGAGTGAAGAATCGAACACAAGCGATCGTCGTTGCGCTAGCAAACCACTTAATAGCCGAATAAGACCTCGCGGAAGCGCTCTCCCCAGATCTTCCAACTCCAACGCTCCTCGGTCCACATGCGACCAGCCGCACCCATCTCCGCAAGACGCGAAGGATTGTCCAGAAGTTCGATGATTGCCTCGGCAATCTTCTTTGGATTTGTTCCATCAACTATCTCACCGGTCTTGCCAGGAATCACCGCATCTGGAGCTCCACCAGATTCGCCGGCAAGTACTGCTATTCCACTTGCACTCGCCTCCAGGTAGACGATTCCGAGTCCTTCAACTTCAAGCCCAGCAAGTCTGGACCTGGAAGGCATGACAAAGAGATCGCCCAGACGAAAATACTCAGGCAACTTGTCATATTGAACTCGGCCAACAAATCGAACAAATTCAGATAGATCGTGCTCGCGCACTAGTTGATCTAACTTCTTCTTGCGTGGACCTATTCCTACAAAGAGCAGAACAACATCGGGATGTGTGAGCAAAACTTCTGGCAACGCCTCGAGTAACTTATCTTGTCCTTTTCGATGCACAAGTCTGCCTACTGATATTAAAACTTGTTTGCCTTGAAGATTTAACTCTTTTACAAGGGCCTCGGATTTTGGACCCGGAGTGAAATGGTTCACCGAAATTCCAGGTGCAATCTGCACCATCTGACAATTTTTATTAACAACAGGAGCCATCGCTTGGCGAGTGAACTCACCCAGATAGGTAAGAACCGAGATTGACTTTGTGGAGTGAGCAAATATCTGACGAAATACCGGAAGCTTGGCCCACCAGACCTCATGTCCATGGGTGAGCGCAACTATATGCTTGGCACCAGCGCGCTTGAGTAGCTGTGACATCCACGCTAACGGCATTGCTGCGCCAAACCAGATTACTTCGGATTGATATTGTTGCAGCACTGTTCGAACTCGTCGATTAACCCAGTATGTAGGAAGCAAGATAGAACTCTTATCCCTAATGATGATCGCACCAGTCTTTGCCGCGAGCGCGCGATCGAATTCGGCGCCACCTTCTTGCTTGGCTGTATAGATGACAATCTGACTGCCATCCAATTGGTCGAGCAGCCCCAGGATGAATGTTTCGATTCCACCGGCACGAGGACCAAGGTCATTGGTGACGAGTAGTACTTTCCGGGCGGACATTCCGCAAGGCTAGTGAGCCCGCTCTGAACTACCCAAATTTTGTGTGCACTAGGCGTGGTAGCGCAGCGGAGGTACCAGACCTTTATCTGAGAGAGTGGAGATTGCACGGAGCTCGGCAGGTGAGATCTCATCCTGGGGTCGATCAGAGATAGAGAGAAGGACGGATACGACGCAATCCGAACAAGCCAGATCGCGCATTGTGCAGGTTTCGCAGTCGATGATCATGTCCTAAAGAATAAAGATCACCACTGACACCTAAAGTTCGGGTATGGCAGCTCGTGTCGCAGCAAATCTCATCTTGGGCAGTGATGGCTCAACCACCTTGGCGGGAAGCTCCGCGGGGCTCTCCTTCCCCGCTGATCGCCTGAGATTTCACCAACTACGCCAAGAGTTCAGCGCGATCCTGATCGGTGGAAATACCGCTCGGCATGAGCCGTACACGACGACTCCGCTACCCCTCATCGTTCTTTCGCACGATCCTCTTCCCGATCGCCTACTCGGCAACGAGAATGCGAGAGCGTGGGATCTTCCTCTGGCAGCCGCGGTAGAGCGGGCTACCGACGAATTTGGAGATCTTCTCTTTGAATCGGGCCCTGCGCTTTTAATGGAGGCGATCCAGGATGGTCTGATCCAAGAACTCTTTCTTACGATCTCCGAGAAGGCCGGTGGTGAGGGTTTCATTAATCCGGAGGAATTAACGCGGGGATCAGTTCTGATATCAAGTGATGCGGTTCCAGGGGGTCAATTCCTGCACTATCGCCTCGCGCCTTCCCACGATTAACTGGCGGGCAAATTACCCTTATCCCATGGCCAGTGTAAAAAATTTCGATGAAATCCTGGCTGACATTCGTAGCATCGCAACTCGGGCGGAGCTGATTCTGGAGGAGATACCTGCTCCTCAAAAGCTCGCTCCATTCGCCTATGCCATGACCGCCGATACTCAAGATGAGATTGGAACTGCTCGCTTCGTTCTCCTCCATGATCCAGCTGGACAAGAGGGATGGGGCGGAGACTTCCGCTGTGTCACCTTTGTCAGAGCAGAGGTAGATCAAGAGATGGCCTCTGACCCCATGGTGGCTAATGTCGGGTGGAGTTGGCTCATTGAATCGCTTGAAAAATTTGGTTGCTCTTACGTGCAACCGAGCGGAACAGTCACGCGGGTCGCATCCTCCTCATTTGGCACATTGGGTGAGCGAGCAGATGACTCTGAACTCGAGGTGAGGGCCTCGTGGACTCCGACCGATTCTTTTGCAATCGCAAACCATGTCAGAGCCTGGCTCGACTTGCTCGAACGTTGTGCGGGATTAGAACCGATTCCCGATGGCGTAACTCCCCTGACTCGTAGCAACCTATCTCAGTAATACATTTGCCCAATGCCCGAGCCATTACTCACCCCGCGATCGGGCTTGCCTGAACTCATCACTGATGGCACAGGTTTTAAAAAGGCTTTGGATCAACTCAAAGGCGGTCACGGTCCTATTGCCGTCGATGCAGAGAGAGCATCTGGCTATCGCTACAGCCAACGCGCATATTTAATTCAGATCTTCCGCCGCGGTGGTGGATTACATCTCATCGATCCGATTGCGGTCTCAGATCCAGAGTTGTGGCGTGAGATGAACCTCGCCTTTCAAGATTGTGAATGGATCATTCACGCTAGCACTCAAGATCTTCCATGTTTACGGGAACTCGGAATCGATCCGCAACATCTCTTCGATACTGAACTTGGGGGGCGAATTGCGGGATGTGAGCGCGTTGGACTTGGCCCACTCTGTGAATCCCTTTTGGATATTCAATTGGCGAAGGAACATAGCGCCGTTGACTGGTCGATTCGTCCATTGCATTCAGATTGGTTGACATATGCCGCATTGGATGTTGATGTACTAGTTGATCTACGAGATGCTGTCGAAAATTTATTGCGTGAGCGCGGAAAATTGGAGTGGGCCTTAGAAGATTTTGCGCAGATTTTGAAAAATCCTGCGCCCGCACCCCGAGTAGATCCCTGGCGCCGCACGTCGGGAATGCACAAGGTACGAGATCGCATGACGCTCGCCATCATAAGAACGTTGTGGTTAGCGCGCGATGCATATGCTCGTGAGATTGATATTGCACCTGGTCGAATTTTCAACGATGAAGTTCTTATTGAAGTCGCAACTAAACGCCCAACAACTGTTGATGAATTTAGCAAGATTATTAAGCGACGCACTCGAGCTCAACAAGCGCCAACCACTGAGTGGTTTGCGCTCTATCAAGAGACTTTGAAACTTCCTGAGAGCGAACTGCCCATCCTGCGGGTCCCAACCGTTGGATTGCCGCCTATTAAGTTGTGGAAAGATCGCAATCCGCTAGGACATGCCCGGCTTACTCACGCCCGCGCCGCGGTCATTGAGCGAGCGGCAGAGCTTGAGATGCCGGTCGAGAACTTGATCTCACCAGAAGCCATTCGCCAGCTTGTCTGGAAGAACCCTCCAACCTCAGAACTTGAGGGCTATATCGAGCAACTCTTGGAATCGACTGGGGCTCGAAGTTGGCAGATCGCTCAGATCAAAGATGTATTGGTTCAACCGCTCCTGGAGACAGAACCTTTGGTCACCCCAGAGCCGCCAGCTGCTGAAGAGCCGGCCGAGTGACGCGAATTACGCAACATAAAAGTTGCGTAATTCTTCTGACCCTAGTTACGCTGGCGCAATGATCCCAACATTCGTGATCTTCCTTCGCGAAGGCTTCGAGGCCTCGATGATCGTCGCCATCCTCCTCGCCTACCTCAAGCGGATGGGACAGCGCCACCTCTTTAAGAATGTCTTCTGGGGGGTCGCAGCGGCCTTTGGATTGATCTTTGCCGGTGGAATCGCGGCATATCTGCTGATCAAGCAGTACGACGGCTCCAATGTCCAGACCTACTTCGAAACCGTGACCTACCTGTTAGCAGCGGCGATCCTGACCTACATGACCTTCTGGATGCAGAGCCACGCTCGCGGACTCGCTCATGATTTGCAGGCGAAGAGCGATGCTGCGATCTCTCGCGGAGGGCGTTTTGGTTTAAGCCTGCTGGCTTTTCAAGCAGTCGGACGTGAAGGGCTTGAGACCATGGTCTTTACGCTCGCCATTATCTTCGCAAATTCCAAGCAAGCGGCCACTCCAGTTCATGGCGGCTTAATTTGGCTGGGAGCGATCCTTGGACTCGCTACCTCGCTGGCCCTCGCCCTGGGCATTTATCGCCTTGGCGCCAAGATCAATCTACGCCTCTTCTTCCGCACTCTCGGTGTTGCACTTATGGTCTTTGCGGCGGGGCTACTCACCGACGCGATTCAGAATATGCAAGAACTTAACTGGCTACCTTTCCTACATCATCAACTCTGGAATACATCAGGGTGGATCGCTGAAGATTCTAATTTTGGAGATGTCTTGCATTCACTTCTCGGTTACGCAGAGCGTCCAACCACTCTGCAAGCGATTGTCTGGGTGGTCTACTTGGTCACTGGAACAACTATCTTCCTAAGAATGGGAAAGAAAAAGAAGCCAGTCTCAGTTTGATTCTTGGTGAATGGAACTCTCTTGCTCTTGCGAAAGATGCAGCTCTTTAAGAGTGAGTGACCAACTAACAAGCGAACGTGTAATCGTTTGAACCGTTATACCTAAATCGTTAAAGATCTCATCGCGCTTAGAGTGCTCCAAGAACTCAAGCGGAACGCCAATGGAATGAATCGGAATTGAGAGCCCCTCCTCGCGGAAGAGTTCTGAAACTGTGCTGGCGATACCGCCATGCTTAATTCCATCTTCAATAATCACAATGCTCTTGTATCTGCGCGCCATAGTGACGAGAGAGCGTGGCAGGGGCTTAACCCAGCGTGGATCAATAACTGTTACTCCAACACCTTCGCGATATGCCTGTGCTGCTGCTTCAACCGCCATGGTTGCCATCGCACCAACGCTCACCAAAAGAATATCTGCGCTCTCACCGCGATAAAGGACATCAATCCCATCGCGACGTTCAAAGGCAGGAATATCTTCACAGAGCGTCCCCTTGGGATAACGAATTAAGGTAGGCGCATCGCTGATATCAACGGCCTCGCGGAGAACTTCACGGAGTCTGGCGCCATCTCGCGGAGCCGCAACGTGCAGCGTTGGAACGATCCCAGAAAGTGCTAAATCCCAGATTCCATTGTGTGATGGGCCGTCATCACCGGTAATACCCGCGCGATCCAAAACAAAGGTAACTCCAGCGTGATGCAGCGCGACATCCATCAACAATTGATCAAATGCCCGGTTAAGGAATGTGGAGTAGATAGCGACAACGGGATGCAGACCGGCAAAGGCCATACCTGCAGCCGACGTTGCGGCATGTTGTTCTGCGATACCGACATCGAAGGTGCGATCTGGGAAGGCCGATTGAAATTGGTCTAGACCTGTTGGTCCGAGCATGGCAGCGGTAATTGCAACAACATCGGGACGCTCACGTCCGATATCCACCAATTCACGGGCGAAGACCGAGGTCCACGATGGGCCGGACTTCTTGAGGGGTTGACCGGTCTGCGGATTTACCACCCCGACGGCGTGAAACTTCTCCGCCTGATCATTAATGGCAGGAGCGTGACCGCGACCCTTTTCAGTAATGACGTGAACCAAAATTGGTCCATGGAAATTCTTAGCTTGAGCGAATGCGCTCTCGAGTGCTTCGATATTGTGGCCATCGACAGGTCCAAAATACTTGAGCCCTAAATCTTCAAACATGCCCTGCGGGGCGACAATATCTTTGATTCCTTTTTTGACACCATGAAGCGTCTCGTAGATCGGCTGTCCAACTACAGGAGTACGTTCTAGAACGGTCTTACCCCAGTCGAGGAATTTTTCATATCCACTCGTTGTGCGCAGAGTGGAGAGGTAGGTTGCGACTCCCCCAATCGTTGGAGAGTACGAGCGTTCGTTGTCGTTAACGATAATGACAAGTGGGAGCTCGGGGTTTGCGGCGATGTTATTGAGGGCTTCCCATGCCATTCCTCCTGTCAGCGCACCATCACCCACGACACAGACCACAGTGCGATTCTTGACACCTTGAACCTTAAAACCGCGGGCAACGCCATCGGCCCACGAGAGGGCGCCAGAGGCATGTGAATTTTCGATGACATCGTGTTCGGATTCGGCTCGACTTGGATATCCGGCAAGTCCCCCACGCTGACGCAAGGAATCAAAGCCCTCTTGTCTACCCGTCAAAATTTTATGTACATACGATTGATGACCAGTATCAAAGAGGATTACATCTTTAGGGGAATCAAAGACCTTATGCATGGCGATAGTCAGCTCAACGACTCCAAGATTTGGTCCTAGATGTCCACCAGACTTTGAGACCTTCTCAATCAAGAATTCGCGAATCTCGCCGGCGAGCAGATTGAGTTGATCATTCGATAGCGCTCGCAGATCCGCCGGCCCCTTTATGGAGGGCAAGATCCGAGGACTAGACATCTTTGAATTCTACGCGAGGAGCCCCCTCAATGCGAGGTTAGATCGCCTCCTGTAGATGTGAGGTTCTTGACCAGGATTAGTTGATCAGCGAGCGAAGTACGTACTGCATGATGCCCCCGTGGCGGTAGTAATCCGCTTCTCCAGGTGTATCGATACGTAATTGCGCTTCAAAGGTGATCTCTCCCGCTTTCACGGTCAAGGTCTTAGGTGCTGGACCGTGATTCAATGCTTCGATTCCTGTGATCTCAAAGGTCTCGGTGCCTGTGAGGCCCAAGCTCTTTGCGTTCTGACCATTTAAGAATTGCAGTGGAAGTACGCCCATGCCGATCAAATTAGATCTATGAATACGCTCGAATGATTCTGCGATCACAGCGCGGACACCTAGAAGTGCCGTGCCCTTTGCAGCCCAGTCACGAGAAGATCCCGAGCCATACTCTTTGCCGGCCAAAATCACGAGTGGTACGCCAGCTGTCTGGTATTCACTCGATGCGTCGTAGATGGTTGCCTGTTCTCCATTGCGTAAGAAGTTGCGGGTGTATCCACCTTCAACGCCATCGAGCAGTAAGTTCTTCAGACGAATATTGGCGAAGGTGCCGCGAATCATTACCTCGTGATTACCGCGACGCGATCCATAAGAGTTGAAATCAGCGCGCTCAATTCCATGAGCCGCCAAGTACTTACCCGCTGGAGAATCGACCTTAATGTTTCCGGCTGGTGAGATGTGATCTGTCGTCACAGAGTCACCCAAGATTGCTAATACGCGAGCACCAGAGATATTAGTAACTGGCTTTGGTTGACGTGGCATTCCTTCGAAGTAAGGAGGTTTGCGTACGTAAGTTGAGTCAGCTTCCCACTCGAAGGTCTTACCTGTTGGTGTCTCTAAAGACTTCCAGCGGTAATCGCCATCGAAAACAGTTGCGTAATCCTTCTTGAACATATCTGAAGAGATGCATGAGGCAATGACCTCATCGATCTCTTGCGCTGTTGGCCAAATATCCTTGAGAAATACTGGCGCACCGTTCTGATCGTTACCGATCGGATCGCTCTCAAAGTCATGATTCATTGTGCCGGTAAGCGCATAAGCAACAACCAGTGGTGGTGAAGCGAGATAGTTCATCTTGATATCAGGACTGATGCGTCCTTCAAAGTTGCGGTTGCCTGAAAGCACTGCAGTAACAGCCAGATCGTTCTCGTTGATTGCCTTAGAGATTTCGACAGGTAGTGGACCTGAATTACCTATACAGGTCACACAACCATAACCAACAAGATCAAAGCCCAGTTGATTCATGTAATCGGTAAGACCAGATTTGTCGTAATAATCAGTGACAACCTTGGATCCAGGAGCGAGAGTGGTCTTTACCCATGGCTTGCTGCGCAAGCCCTTCTCAACGGCCTTCTTTGCGAGCAAGGCTGCACCAATCATCACCGAAGGGTTGGAGGTATTTGTACATGAAGTAATGGAGGCAATCGCAACAGCGCCGTTGGAGATTGAAGTTGCTTCCCCATTGACCGAAACATTGATCGCTTCGCGAGAACTCTTCTCACTCAAATAAGTAGGAATGATCTCGTTAAAAGACTTTTTGGAATTCGAAAGTGAGATGCGATCTTGCGGACGCTTTGGTCCAGAGATAGATGGAACCACTTCAGCTAAATCAAGCTCCACATATTCAGAGAAGCGTGGTTCGACTGACGGATCGTGCCAGAGTCCATTGCGCTTTGCATACTTTTCTACGAGCTCAATCTGTTCTGCAGAACGTCCTGTCAAAGTGAGATAACGAAGGGTCTCATCATCGATTGGGAATATCGCACAAGTTGATCCATATTCAGGAGACATATTTCCGATCGCGGTGCGATTTGCCATTGGCAAAGCAACAACACCTGGACCATAAAACTCCACAAACTTTCCAACCACGCCATGCTTACGCAGACGCTCTGTGATTGTGAGAACCAGGTCGGTCGCTGTAGTTCCGACTGGAAGTTCACCCTTGAGTTTGAATCCGACCACGCGAGGGATCAGCATAGATACAGGCTGTCCGAGAAGTGCAGCCTCGGCCTCAATTCCACCGACGCCCCAACCGAGTACACCTAATCCGTTAACCATTGTTGTGTGTGAATCGGTACCTACAACTGTGTCTGGGTAGGCGCGGAGAACTCCATCAACGGTGCGAGTCATTACAACGCGAGCTAGATACTCAATATTTACCTGGTGGACAATGCCTGTCCCTGGTGGAACAACTTTAAATTCATCAAAGGCGGTCTGGCCCCAACGAAGGAAGCGATAGCGCTCTTTATTGCGTTGGTATTCAACATCGGTGTTCTCTTCAAATGATTGAGCGGTACCAAAGAAATCAGCGATGACAGAGTGATCGATAACCAACTCAGCAGGTGCAAGAGGATTGACCTTGGCCGGATCTCCACCTAGATCAACAATTGCTTCGCGCATTGTTGCAAGATCCACGATGCAAGGAACGCCAGTGAAGTCCTGCATGATGACGCGAGCTGGAGTGAATTGAATTTCGGTATCTGGCTCGACCGTCGGATCCCATTGCGCGAGCGCTTGAATCTGACTCGCGGTGATATTTGCGCCATCTTCAGTGCGCAGCAGATTTTCAAGGAGGACCTTGAGGCTGAAGGGAAGCGTTGCCGCACCTTCTAGGCCATTGATTTCAAAGATCTCGTAACTCTTGCCAGCAACCTCGAGGTTGCTCTTCGCGTTAAAGGTATTTTTGCTCATCGTGGCTAAATCCTATCCCACCCCGATTGAGGCGCTTTTGGGGCGCCCTTTAGGCTGGAATGAATCGCGCCACACACTCCACGTGTTGGGTCTGGGGGAAGAGGTCATAGCCCACCAAATGATCCATCCGGTAGCCGCTCGCTAGCAAAATTTTGGCATCTCGAGCAAGTGATGCGGGATCACAAGAGACGTAGACGATCGCCCGAGGATGGGTTCGGGTCATGACTGTAATTACCTCTTCCCCCGCGCCGGTACGTGGAGGATCGAGCAGAATTACATCAGGATCAGAAATTTTAGGAAGACGGGCTTCTACGGTTCCTGGGTGGATCTCAACATTGCCCACTCCTTTAAATATCTTCTGGGCATCGGCGATCGCACGGCGATCTAACTCGATGAGATGAACCTTGCCGCGCGGACCAACTGCTGCTGCCATTGGCGCCGAAAAGAGCCCAACTCCCCCATAGAGGTCACAGACCACTTCGCCCGGCTCGAGTTGTAGCAGCGCTAGAACCTCTGCGATCAAAGTTGAGGGGGCAGATTTGTGCGCCTGCCAGAAACTCTGCGGGGAGATTTGGTATGTGAAGCCATCTACCTTCTCAACAAGTTGTGTTGGTCCGGAAATGCTGCGGCCTGCTCTACCAACGCTGACCTGGCCAGTGCTCGTTGAGGCTACTTCGATGCGATCATCACCATTCCAGCGGCGCTGTGAAAGTTGATGTACATCCATCGCCTCATCGGCAATCAAGCAATCTTCCACTTCGATGACATCGTTGCTGCGATTGGCAAAGAAGCCGATCCGGCCTGACTCCCCAATGGCAAAATCCATTCGAGTTCTCCAGTGCAGACCATCAGAGGGCGCAACAGCCTTGACTTCGCATTGGACTTCTAGTCCGCCAAGTCTAGAAAATTGCTCCACGATGACCTGTGATTTCAGGGTGCGCTGATAACTGAGCTCTATATGTTGGAAATCGCAACCGCCACAGCCGCCGGGGCGGGCATACTGGCACGGGGCCCCAGTGCGATGTTCTGAAGGCGTCAGGAGTGAGATTGCATCTCCCCGCGCCATCTTGGAATTTACTGCGGTGATTTCTACTAGGGCGCGCTCGCCGGGAATGGCATGGCGAACAAAGATGACCTGACCTTCAAAGCGGGCAACGCAATGTCCGCCATGAGCAATCTTCTCGATATCAACAGTAACCTGCTGGCCGACTAACAATCTCTCACCCGTAGGTACCGCTGTGTTCATACTTCAATCCTATTGGGGTGTAAGTTCTCCCCGTGCATGTAGTCATCATGGGGTGTGGCCGAGTTGGCTCTGGACTTGCAAAAGAGCTTGAGGCGGCCGGGCATTCTGTCGCCGTCATCGATCAAAATCGCGAAGCCTTCCGGCGCCTAGGTCCTAACTTCAACGGGCGCACAATCGCTGGGGTCGGATTTGACCAAGATATCTTGCTGGAGGCTGGCATTGAGAACGCCGCCGCCTTTGCCGCAGTATCCAACGGCGATAACTCCAATATTCTCGCCGCTCGCGTGGCTCGTGAGCGTTATAACGTCCCCAATGTAGTTGCACGTATATATGATCCAGAACGCGCCGAGATCTATCAGCGTCTAGGTATCCCAACAGTTGCAACGGTCTTGTGGACCACCGATCAAATGATGCGCAGACTCGCTCCCGAAGGATCGCAGTCGGAGTGGCGTGATGCCAGCGGAACAGTTCAGCTCTGTGAAGTCTCGCTCCATCGCGATTGGTTCGGCAAGCCTGCGCTCTTGATCGAAGAGGCAACAGGCGCCCGCGTCGCTTTTATCACTCGTTTAGGTGAAGGCTTGATTCCCAACTCCCATACCGTCTTACAAGAGGGCGATTTGGTACATGTAACGTTGATGGAATCGGAACGCGCTCGTATCGATGAGATTCTCTCCCGCGAACCAGAAGTGAGCTAGGGCGAAAAATGAAGATAGCAATCGTAGGTGCCGGAAATGTCGGTCGCGCTATTGCGCGTGAGTTGATCGAGAACGGTCACCATGTTCTTTTGATGGATCGCGATCCAAAGTCACTCAAGATGGATAGTGTCCCTCAAGCAGAGTGGTTGCTGGCCGATGCTTGTGAGATCTCATCACTCGATAATGCCAAGCTCTCTGGTTGTCAGGTTCTTGTTGCTGCGACCGGTGATGACAAGGTAAATCTCGTCTCCTCTTTATTAGCTAAGACCGAATATGGCGTTCCTCGTGTTGTTGCTCGTATTAATCATCCAAAGAATGAGTGGTTGTTCGACTCTTCGTGGGGTGTAGATGTTGCTGTATCCACACCGAGAATTATCTCGGCGCTGGTTGAAGAGGCGGTAACAGTCGGTGATGTTGTACGACTCTTCTCGCTTAAGCGGGGCGGAGCGAACTTAGTTGAGATCACTCTTCCTGAAGGAGCTTCTGCATCAGGTAAGACTGTCGGTGAAATTACTTTCCCAACCGGAACATCACTCGCCACCATCGTTCGAGATGGACATGTCATTGCGCCGAAAGATCAAGATCTACTCATGGGTGGCGATGAATTAATTTTTGTAGCAACTACCGCTTCAGAAAATCTCTTGAAAGAGTGCCTACTCGGTCGTTGATTCAACTTTAATGGTTGGAACTTTGCGCAAGATGAGCCAGGTGCCCCAAGAAACGAACAAGAAACCGGGATAGCCCAGCGCCAAGGTAACAGTCCCCAAGATATTCAAATGATTCGTCTTATAAAGCGGATATTGGATTAAGAGACGTATCACGAAAAGACCAACCCACAACCAACCCGCTCTTATGTAGGCCTTTTTCCGCTGGGCCACTTTTCGCCAAGCGAGATTTTCCCCAAGAATTGGTCCAAGTAGAAGTCCGAACACCGGCCAACCGATCACATTGGCAACGGAGTAGACCGCTGCATAAACCACATTGATGTAGAGACTTGGTAGGTAGAAATCCGCGGCCTTCCCACTATGTCTGGCAACCACAGCACAAACAGCTACACCTAAAAGGCCGGAGAGTGAATGCTGAAGTGTCTCTCGTTTCACGAGTCGAGCAAGAGCAAGAATTAGGGATAGGGATAGTGCGGCTATCACAGCACGATTGAGATTGTGAGTGAGGTTAAATGTAATAAGGAATGCTACCGATGGAACACCACTATCAATTAAACCTCGAGCACCCCCAAAGGCGTTTAAGACTTTGGCTTTATCTTCTTCGTGTCCTTCATAACTCATTGCGATGAGGTTCCAGTCGATCCAAATCCACCCTCGGCACGTTCGGAGCCTGGGAGCTCATTGACCTCAATAAATTGGGCTGCCTCCACGCGTTGAATGACGAGTTGTGCGATGCGATCACCTTTTTTGAAGGAGATTGCTTCGCGTAAATCGTGATTAATAAGAATGACTTGAAGCTCGCCACGGTACCCAGCATCAACTGTTCCAGGAGTGTTGACCATGGAGACTCCGTGCTTGATGGCGAGGCCAGAGCGCGGGTGAACAAATGCCGCAAAACCAAATGGAAGTGCGATCGACAATCCTGTTGGAACGAGTGCGCGCTCCCCTGGTTCGATGGTTATGTCGACACGTGTGGTGATATCAGCGCCTGCATCTCCGGCCTTGCCATATTTTGGCAGCGGAACTGATGGATCTAAACGTTTTACTAATACTTCGACGCCATTCATGGATTGATCTCGAAATCTGGATCTACGAAGGCGAGCAACTTTGGATTTTCACGGATGTGATCGATAAATTCCTTTGGAGCCTTCTCTAAGAAGTGCGACATGGGGACGATTACGTAGAGCGAGCTGGCGCGAACTGCCACAGGGCCTTCATAGGATTCGAGGTGACCCTCGGCTTCTGCATACACCTTGCGACCTGATTGGCCAGTAATCTTGGCGGTGATGTAAAGCTTGGCGCCAACTGGAACTGGCAATACAAAATCGGTCTCTAAACGGGCCGTCACTGCAGGTGCGCGCAATAACCACATCAATTTTCCTAGGGCCTCATCAAAGGCAAGGGTGAGAAGTCCGCCATGCGCCAGACCTGGAGCTCCTTGATGGTTATCAGTGACGGTAAAGATTGCGGTGATGTTCTGACCTTCGCCCGCATGCGCTACAAGATGAAGTCCAGTTGGATGTAACTCACCGCATCCAAAACAGTTGGCGTAGTGGGATGGAATCTGCGTGCCTGGTGCTGGAGCAAGTGGGTGACGCTCTGGGATTACTGCATCAGGAGGCGGAGTGGTGCTTGCTACTCGACTCATGGCGTGAGCCTAATGGATTGAGGCGCGCTTACGGGTAGCGTGGGCTTGTGAGAAAAAACTTTACAGAGCGATCAGGGTGGCCAATCTGGCTCTGGCTCTTTCTACTCTTTCTAGCCGCATCACTTGCACTGGCCTTCTGGGCCGCCTTGGGAAATAGATGGGGTGCGATCACAGGGCTGGTCGAGTTTTTAGGTCTTCTCTTTATCTCGCAACGCACAGCGCTAGAAATAGAAGTTACACCGGAGGAATTACGAGTTGGCAGCGCACATATTGAACGGAAATTTCTAGGAGAGATTCAAGAACTTTCTGCCGAGCAGATGCGCAAGTGGCGCGGACCGCTCTCC